>JAEEGK010012157.1_pt1 | contig 19605 bp, 20 predicted proteins | sample 8958771 | NCBI WGS metagenome assembly JAEEGK01 (sample SAMN16246547, study PRJNA631951) | gut metagenome | biome: gut microbiome; feature: rumen; material: SC-attached | host: Bos | place: Iran: Karaj | collected 2018-10
ATTGAACAAAGAAATAAATATGGTGATAAATGGGAAGTAGAAAAATTTTCTGTAGAAAATTCACATAGAAATACTTTCAAGTCACAGAAGAATAAAACAAAGAATTGTTCAAAATAAAGGAGATATTTATTATGTTAAAAAAAAAGATGGTGTTTATTGCTTTTCTTCTTTGGTGTTCTGCTTTGTTTGCAGAAGAAATTGATTTAGTAGGTAAAAATAATTATGAATTACCTGTTTTAAGAAAAAATGAAACCATAGGCTATGATAGAATTGGAACTACTAATGGTTTCAGACTTGATTTATATGGTAAGCACAATAATAATAAAAGACTATTAGGAAGTTTTATATATTTTTCAGGATTTATACAAATCTGTTCTGATAATATAGTTTATTTTTCTGTGGATAATTATAAATCAAATTATTATTCTGCTATTTATAAATATGATGCAAAAACTGGAAATATTATAAAAATTCTAGACGGACTTACATTTGCAGCTACTAATGACGGACGCTATATCTGCTACGGTGAGCCATGGCAAATAAGAAAAAAAGAAAACCATGAAGTAAAATACTGGTATATTTATGATATGTTAACCAAAAAGCAGAAAGTAATAATAAATTCAAAACAGGAAAATGATTGGCAAATTGATCTGAAAGCTTTTGATGAAAAAACTAATAGCTTTATTTTTGAACTGGGGTACGATGCTACTGTTTTGAAGACCATAAGTTTTAATCCTTATGAAATATTGCCATAACGAGGAGTTTTGAGTTATGAAAAAGCATATTAGTTTACTTTTAATAATCTTTGTATCTTTTTTTATATTTTTTTCAACTGGGTGTGATAATAAAAATGGGTATAAATTTGAAACCTGCATATTTGAAAAAAATAATGACAGGATCGTTTTGGCAAATGAACAAGATAATTATAAACTTATAATCTGGGTATATGGTAATCCTTTGGAAGCAGGACAATATCAAGTTTTAACAGACTTTGATTATACTTTGCTGGAAGGTAAGTTTTATAAAGGTGATGAAGTAAGAGATGTAAAATCCACATTGTTTGTTGATTATAAAGAAAACATAATCAAAGTAACTGGTTCTGCCAAATTATACGCGTCAGATAATGAAATAATTAATTTCAGTTATAAAGGAAAATTAACGAAAAAGTAAAGGTTTATTATAGATAGAAAAATAAAAGTTTACTTTTATAATCTGTAGCTAAATGGGAAGGTGATACAACCAAAACGGGTTCAATTGTCGTATCAACCTCTCACAAGTAACACTATCTTAATGATGGTACTTTTTCGAGTTTAATCTGATAGCCTAAACTTTTTAGTACTGAAGTAAAAGTTGTGAGATTAACTTTCTGTGCATCTTTTGAACGAAGTTTCTGTATTACTGTTGGAGAAACATCTGCTTTTTTTGCAAGTTCACGAACAGAGATATTCTGAACTTCCATTTGTTCGAGCATAAATTCTGAGAGAAGGAAGTCGTTGTATTCTTTGTCGTAGATTTCTTTCTGATCTGGATTATCCTTAAAAAACTGTTCAAATGTTGTCATTTTTCGTCCTCCTCTTTGTCCTCTGGAAATCGGCGTAAATAATCTGTTCTACATGTTATCGCAATCAATTTTTCTGATTTAGGCAACTTGTCGCCTTTTTTCATATAGGCATTTGTTACGATAATTTTCTTTCCCTTCTTGAAAAAGCAAAGATAACGGTCTGGTTGAGGTTTGAATGCATAAAAATCATCACCTTCTGACCGGAACTTGGTTTTATCAAGAATCTTTCCGAAATCACCCATGCGTTGACACAGCATCAAAAACTTTCGCTGCTGTATTACATCGCAAGTTTTGTAGTAATCATAAGGCTGACTTTCTCCCTTATTATTCATATTTAATTCCAAAATGATCAAGAGTATCTTTCATTGCATCCTGACCGGTGAGGCAGGTATCACGCAAAAAGCCTTGTTCATTCTTCCAGTTCTTGATACCCCTATAATAATATAGCTTGAGTTCTTCAGTAATTATAAATGGAACAATATTATACTTAAGACATTCCTTGAACATAATAAGGCGTCCAACACGTCCGTTTCCATCTTGGAAGGGATGGATAGATTCAAATCGTACATGAAAATCAAGAATATCATCAAAAGTGATTTTTGATTTTGAGTTATATGCTTTAAGCAGCGTTTTGATTGCATCGGCTACTTCTGCTGGTTTTGTAGTTTCTATTCCACCTACTTCATTTTCCAGCATCTTATATTCGCCAACCCGAAACCATGTTTTCTGACTGTCTGTGGTTCCAGATTTCAAAATAAAATGAAGCTGTTTTATAAAACTTTCCGTAAGTTTTGTGTTAGCTCCTTCGATTATAAGATCGATACAGCGGAAATGATTTACAGTTTCAACAATATCATCAACTTTTACCGCCTTATCAGTAACACCAAGCGTTTTTGTTTCGAAGATATAACGGGTCTGATCATGAGTAAGCTTTGAGCCTTCAATATGATTCGAATTATAAGTAAGATCAATCTGGATTTTATGGTAGATACCGCCCTTAAGACCAGCCTCTTTTTCGCGTTTAAGAAATGTCAGAAGCGTTTCTTCAGTTGATGAATGGCGCGGTTTTCGGTCCGGCTTTTGTGCGGTTGATGGAATCTTCCAGATTTTCCCTTCTAAAAGAGAGCCTTCAACACGCCCCTGAGAACAATAATTACGAACACTGCGTTCGCTAATCTGCCATTTTCGAGCCGTCTCTTCTACTGAGATGTATTTAATCTTACTCATGGGATAGATTATAGCATACTATCGGCAAAATATAAACGTGTTGTTTACTTTATTTAATAAAAGTTATTTTGCCGATAGGGCTGTAACTTGCAAAATGATTGATTTTGGGTTAAGAATTGAATCGGGAGAAATGACAAAAGATACTATAAAGCAATGGTTTTTATCTCATAAAAAATAGTGTCTGGCATTTCTACGTTTGATTTATGGATTACAGTTATATTTTTTATTCAGCAGTTCCTGTTTATGAAAAGTTCATTGAATTTGGATTTGAAAAACAGGGCGATTCTTATGTGTATAAAAAGGAACTCTCTGCTACCGGATTTTACACCGTTTTGACTGTTTCAGGAGAAACTTTACGAGCTGAAGTTTTTGAAAATGGAACTGATGAAAAATATGTTCTCTTTGATGTAAAAAATGCAAACGGCTCTTTTGTATCCGGGCTTCGGGAACAGGTAAAAAACATAGTTGAACAGTTCCGCCATTCATGTTTTAAAACTGACAGCCTGCATGAAAAGTATATCCGTTTTCTGGAATCAGAGTTTAACTGCAAGGCAGATTTCCCGTGGGAAGATTCTCCTGATTATGCCGTATTCCGCTGTCCGAATAATAAATGGTTTGCTCTTGTGATGAACATAACCTATAAGAATCTGGGTTTTGAAAGCGAAGAAAAAGTATTTGTCGTAAATTTAAAGGCAGATAGTGACCGTATAAATGAAATTGTCGACAGAAAATCAGTTTTTCCTGCCTGGCACATGAATAAAAAATACTGGATAACCGTCCTTTTAACATCGGTTACGGATTTTGAACAACTTTGTACTCTTACCAAACGCAGCCGGGAGCTTGTAAGATTAAAAAAATAACATCGCAGGCCATTAACGAAAGAACTAAATCATGCTAGTATCCTGCTATGTTCATAATTTGGGGAAATAAACATAGTTCAAAAATACTTGCCGATACAGGCAGCAGGCAGTTTGACTGCACTCACTGTCATAACGTTACGCCTTTTCAGATTGTAAAGGAAATTGACTGGTTTACATTGTACTGGATTCCAATCATTCCGATGCGGACTGTATACAGGGCAGAGTGTCCTATCTGCAATTACGGCTTTGATATAGACAAAAAACGCGCTGAAGAAATTGCTTCTGGAACGGCAGAATAAGAATCAGAATAATAATAAAAAAGGCTTTTTCATTTGAAATAATTACTTATTTCTGTGAAAAAGCCTTATCAATGTTTATTTTGTTGATTCTATTTTACTGCGCCAAAAATAAGGTTTGGCAGCCACAGACTTAACTGAGGGAATACAACAAGAATAATTACAACTGCAAGAACCGCAAAGAAGAACGGGAATGCAGCTTTTGTTGTTTCTTCCGGCGTACAGCCAAGAATGGAAGAAGTTGTGTAAAGAGCCGTTCCTACAGGCGGGGTATTGATTCCGCTTGTTGTAATGGTCATCATAATTACACCAAAATGAACAGGATCAATTCCAAGTGATTTAATAACCGGTAAAAGAATTGGTGTCATAAGAAGTGTAATTACTGTTGTTTCCATGAACATACCCATTACCAGAAGCAGGGCAATAATAATTACAAGCATAATCTGCGGATTTTTTGTAATGCCAAGCAGACCTTTTGCCATTGCCTGAGGAATGCTGTCATAAACAATTCCGTAACCAAAGATTCCGCTTAATGCAAGAATCAGTGTTACAATTGCAATGTCTTTTGTGCTGTCCTTTAATGTCTTTACAAGAACTTCAACTGACATTTCCTTGTAAATTACAGTTCCTACAAAAATTGCATAAACCGCAGCAAAAGCTCCTGATTCAGAAGGAGTCATAATTCCAAAGCGGATAAATACAATAAGCATAATCGGGAACAGTAATGCCCAGATTCCGTCTTTTAAAGCGGACATAACTTCGCCAAAAGAAGCAGGCTTATCGCGATCCGGTTTATAACCGCGTTTATGAGCTGTAACAGAAGTTGCAGTCATAAGGAATGTCATCATAATAAGACCTGGAATCATTCCGGCAGCAAACAAGCGTCCGATAGAAACTTCACCGATTGAACCGTAGATAATGAATCCCATTGAAGGAGGAATTGTACATACAATCATTGAAGACCATGCGTTGATTGCAGCAGACCAGCCTTTATCATAACCGCGTTTAGTCATTTCAGGACCAAGAACACGAGCTTCCATTGCAGCATCTGCATTTGCAGAACCTGAAACTCCGCCCATTAAAGTAGAAAGAACGCAGCTTACCTGACCGATATTTCCGTACATGTGACCAGTAAGGACATCAGCAAGTTTTATCAGACGTTTGGTAATTCCCGTATTGTTCATAAGGTTTCCTGCAAAAATGAACAGCGGAATAGCCAGCATTGTAAAGGACTGAGTTGTTGAAAGTGCTTTCTGTACTACGATTGTGTACGGAAGCCCCGGAGTTACAAGGAAGAAGCTTAAGCCTGAAATTCCAATTGAAAAAGCAACAGGCATTCCAAGAAGAAGCAGAACAATAAATACGATTACGGCAATACCCATACCACTCATTATTCAGCCTCCTTATTTCTGTTCCATGCAGAGCTGGGTGTTTTAATTATTTCATTGATTTTAATACAGGAAGAAATAATCATTCCGAGTGAACCTACCGGTACACATAATGTACACCAGCTGTAGCTTATAGGAAGAACCTGAAAAAGTCTTTTTGTATTTTCAAGAGAAAGTTTAATTCCAAAAACTGTAAGTAAAAGACAGAATGCGATAATCATGCAGAAAAAAATGAGAGTAAGAGCTTTCTGTACTTTTACCGGAAATTTTCCCATTAATATTTCAACTCCGATGAGTTTTGTATTGCGTACGGCAATATCTCCGCCTAAAAATACTTCCCAGGCAAACAAAAGCAAAGAAATATCAACTGCCCAGTTAAGCGGATGTTTAAAAGTTCGTGCAATTGCAGAAGCAAAAACCAATACTGTAATTGCAACGAGGAAAACATTGGTTATAAATTCTTCAAACTCTGTAAACTTTTTATAACCTTTTTTAATAAAATCCATAGGAATGAACTCCGTTATAAATTTAAAAGACGGGGCCTTTGCAAAAAAGAAAAGCCCCGTTGCTTCATTCTAAAAAAAATGGGATAAAATGTTATTTTTTACCGATTTCTTTGTAGATCTGTGCACGAAGAGCTGTAAAGCCAAGCTTGTCGTAAGCAGCATCAGCAGCTTTTCTGAAAGCATCCATGTCAACATCTACAACTGTCATTCCCTGTTTTACAAGTTCAGCTTCAAGTTCAGCACCTTTTGCTTCAACTTCGCGTGCATTCTTTGCACCTGCAGCCTGTGTTTCTTCAACAAGGATTTTCTGCAAGTCAGCAGGAAGTGTCTTGAACCATTTTTCACCAACGATAAGACCGTTGATTAAGTGGAAGTGTTCTGTCTTGTCAAGGTATTTTACAACTTCGTAAAGACGAGCCGGAACAGCTGATGTAAGCTGAACTTCACAACCGTCCAAAGCTTTTGACTGGATTCCACTGTATGTGTCATTCCATGGCATTGCAACTGGTGTACCGCCAAGAGCTGCAACACTTTCTGCCCATGCAGGAGCACCTGGAGTTCTGATTCTCTGGCCCTTAAGGTCAGCAGGAGTTTTTACAGGTTTGTGTGTATAGAACGAACGTGAACCGTCGTACCAGTTGAATGAAAGTACGCGGATATCATTCTTTGTAGCAAGTTCATCAACCCAGCCCTTGAATGTAGCACCCTGTGTTACTTTAAGAACATCGTCATATTTGTCTGCAAAATATGCCATACCGATAATACCGATGTCATGAACATAGTTACCCATACGTCCTGCGTCTGTAAGTACACAAACGTTTACACCCTGAATTGCCTGTTCAATAACGTCTTCGTCTGTTCCAAGCTGAGCAGAAGGATAAACCTGAATTTCAAGGCGACCGTTTGTCTTTGCCTTTACGTTTTCAGCGAGTTCTTTAAAACCCTTTACCATAACTGAAGTTTCATTCAACTGAGTTGAAAGCTTCATAACATAGTGTTTGTTACCTTTGTCAGATGATCCGCCGGCGAATACTGCTGCTGCAAGTACAATAGCAGCCATTGTTGAAACGATTTTTTTCATAAGTTCCCCTTTTTTGTTTTGCATTTTGCAAAACGGTTTTTACCTGCTCATAATATGTTAATATAGGCAACGCTTATTTTGTAACATACTTGTATGCAAGTCTTTTAGGTAATTTTACTACGTATTTATAAAAACACAAGTTTTTTTTATTATATTTTGCATTTATCCGCTTTTTTCTTAATTTATTCTGTATTTGACATTAGAAAACATTTATTTTATTCTTATTAAAATGTTTGTTTCAGTTGTATTAGATCCCGGCAGTTTAGATTCCGCAAAAGCCCTTTCTGTTGTTCTTAAACAATACGGGTTTAAAAAAGTTCAGCGGGCCTGCTGGGAAAGTACGGCTGTTAATGAGGCTTTATTTGTAAAATTAAAGCAGGACATTGACCGCGTTACAGATTATTACGATACGCTCAGAATTTATCAGTTTCCGCTTAAAGGAATGTTTGGAATTACGGAACTTCGTAAAAAAAAGTGGCGGCGCTGCCTGATAAAACAGTAAAAAGCCTTTTATTTTTGAGGGGTTATATGTTAGAAGAATTAAAAATGCCGATTGCTTCTTTAAAAGAAGATATTATGAACGTCTGGGGGCGTCTTTGACCCCGATTCTATCGAACAGAAAATAAAGGAAAAAGAAGCACTTACAACGGAACCTGGATTTTGGGATGACCAGCAGAAAGCCCAGAAAGTTATGAATGACATTAAGCTTTTAAAAGGGCGCGTTGATCCGTGGCGCAAACTTATTGCTGATGTAAGCGACATGGAAGCAATGTATGAGCTTGGTGAAGAAGCAGGGGATAATTCTGTTGAAGAAGAACTTAAACAGATGTATGAAACTGCAAAAAAAGAATACGAAAAGCAGAGTATTTTAAACCTGCTTTCCGGTGAAGTTGATAAAAGCAGTGCGTTCTTAACGATTCATTCCGGGGCAGGCGGTACAGAAGCAGAAGACTGGGCTTACATGCTAAGCCGTATGTACATCCGCTGGGCGGAACGCCGTGGCTTTAAAATGGAAACCGTTGATTTGCTTGAAGCGGAAGGCGGAATAAAATCAATTACGATTCAGATAAACGGTGATTATGTTTACGGCTATTTAAAAGGCGAAGCAGGAATTCACCGTCTGGTAAGAATCAGTCCGTTTGATGCCAATGCCCGCCGGCATACATCATTTGCCTCTGTCTTTGTGTTCCCGGTTCTTGACGATACGATTGAAGTTGATATCCGCCCGGAAGATTTACGCGTAGATACCTACCGCGCAGGCGGAAAAGGCGGTCAGCATGTAAATAAGACAGATTCTGCCGTTCGTTTTACACACTTACCGACAGGTATTGTTGTTGCCTGTCAGAGCGAGCGAAGCCAGATTATGAACCGCCAGACAGCAATGAGCATCTTGCGCTCTAAACTTTATGAGTATTATAAAGAAAAGAAAGAAAAGGAAAATTCAAAATACGGAGCTGAAAAAAAAGATATTTCCTGGGGAAACCAGATTCGTTCATACGTTTTCCAGCCGTATACAATGGTAAAAGATCATCGTACAAAGTGCGAATCCGGTAATATTCAGGCTGTAATGGACGGCGATATAGACATGTTTATTGACTCATTCCTGAATGCTCAGTGGAAAGGGCTTCCTATGGATTCTTCTGCTGACGATGAGGATGATTTATAGGAGAAACATGAAGCGGCAAAACATCCGTTTTTCTCTGCTATTTATAATTTGTGCCGCTTTTATGTTATCAGCAGTTTTTCTTTTTGCAGAAGAAAAAGCTGCTGATACAGATGAAAAATGGGTGCTTTCTGCCGTTCCATTTACTTTTGCAAATTCTTCAAATATTGATGAATCTTCTGCTGCTGTTGCAAAAAATATCCCGTCCCTTATTCTTGAACAGATTTCTTCAGAATCTACAAGAATAGAATCGGTACGTGAATCTTTAGACCAGAAATTCAGCAGCCTGCGTAAAGAAAGGCAGGCGCTTTTTCTTGAACTTTCTAAGGCAGAAAAAACACGCGATGCCCTTATTCTGCAAAATTACAGCAGAAGAAAATACCAGAAGCTTTTAAAAAAGCAGGCTGCTGAAATTGAAGAAATTCATAAAAAGATTACGGCAAATTTAACCGAAACTTCTGAAAATGCCGTAAAAGCTTTGGATAATACGGACTCTCAGGAACTTTCAGGGCAGAAAAATGCATTTCTTAATCTGTTTAAAAAGTCTAAAGACATTTCTTCCGGTTCACTTAAAAAAATAACTCTTTACGGAAATGATTCAGCAAAACTTTTTTCTTTTGAGAATAAAGATTCTGTTGAATATGAAAATAAAATTGTTTCAGAAAAAATAAACGGTTTGCTTTCCGGTACGATTACAGCTTATGGCGATTATGCGGCTGTTACTGCCGAACTGCGGACATATCCTGGTGGTACGCTTTGTGCTTCCGTAACGGAAGTAGGGCTTCTTTCTGCTCCTTTGCAGCTTGCAGGTAATTTAAGTAAAGCTTTAACTCCAGCCCTGTCTAATAAAACTCCTGTTGAACTGAATATAAAAATAATGCCGGAAGAAATAAAAGATATTGCTACTGTAAATATAGACGGAATTGTTTTTCAGCAGATTCCTGATTCCATTATTGCAGACAGCGGTTCGCATACGCTTACGTTTGAAGCTGAAGGTTACAGGCGTTCCTCTGTTACTTATTCGTTTACGGAAAAAAAGCATTATTCTTTGACTGTAAATATGCAGGAATATAATCCTAAGAAAATTTCTTTTCAGTTAATGCATCCGTTAAATTCTTCTGATAAGACTTCTGCTAATCGTAAGTCTAAAAATAATGAAGAAGTGTATACAGGCGTTTTATCTACGGATGCAATCAATTCCTTTAGTTTAAGTCCATTAAAAGATGAAGCGGATATTTTAGTTGACGGAAAACCGGTAATTGCTCATTTTAAATCAGAAGCCGGGTATTCTTCTTTCTTCTATATTCCTGTGGAACTGCTTGAAAAAACTGATACGGTTACGGCAAAACCATTGAATTACGACGTAAGTGAAAACATTGAAAAACGCCGCCGCATGATGTATACTGCTTACAGTGCCTTTATTATTTCCCTGCCATTTTCTTTTTATTATTATGGAACGTATGTAAACAAGCTTAATGGTAATATAGCTGGCTCTCCAGTTGCTGCGGATGATGTAAACGCCTGGCGGAATAAAGCAATGACTTCTGTCTGCATTTCAACGTCTTTGGGAATTCTATTTGGCATTGAACTTGTAAGATATTTACATTCAACCAATGCGGTTTTGCCACGCAATGCAAAAGCTGTAAAGACAAAGCCGTAATAAAAAGTAGGTTTTTATGGCTAAAATTTCATTTGCTCAGAAAATAAAATCGCTTTTTTCTGCACATTCAGTTTTAAATGATGATTTTTTTGAAGATTTAACAGATGCACTTATAGAAGGCGATGTTGGTGCTAAAACAGCATTTGAGCTTGCAGATAAACTTGAAGCAGCCTGCAAAGAAGAAAAAATAACGGAAAAAGAGCAGATTATTGAAAAACTTGCTGAAATGCTTTCCCAGTATGTAAAAGCCGTTGAGCTTAAGCCTGAAGACGGAAAAGTAAATATATGGATGGTTTTGGGTGTAAACGGAGTTGGAAAAACTACTACTGTTGCAAAGATGGCTTCGTACCTTGAAAAATCCGGCTATAATAAAACCGTGCTGGCCGCCGCCGATACATTCCGTGCGGCAGCAATTGAACAGCTTATGATGCACGGGGAACGCCTTAATATCCGTACTGTGCATCATCAGGACGGTTCAGATCCTTCTGCTGTGGTTTTTGATGCTGCCGAGGCAGTAAAGGCGCAGGGCGGCGGCCTTGTTCTGGCAGATACAGCCGGACGCCTGCACAACAAGGAAAATCTTGTACGTGAGCTGCAGAAAATAGACAGAATCTCTTGCTCTAAGGCAGATGAAGGCTGTTATAAAAAGATTCTTGTAGTAGATGCTACAACAGGCCAGAATGCCTTGCGGCAGGCAGAAGTTTTTAACGAAGCTGTTAAACTTGATGCTATTGTACTTACAAAATACGATTCAACTGCCAAAGGCGGAATAGCAGTTTCTATCGGCAAGGAATTGAATCTGCCTGTTGCCTTTGTATGTACGGGAGAAACGTATAAAGACATTTCTCTTTTTGACGTTAACAGTTATGTACGTACCTTCCTTGGAGCTTAAGCTTGAAAAAAATAGGCCTGAAAATAAAGAAAAAATTATTCTTTCGGCAGATTTTTGTTTTAATCCAGATAGTTCTTTCTTTTATGTTCTGTGCAGCTCATGCAGAAGAAACGGAAAAAAAAGCTGAATCAAAAGATTTTGCATCACAAGACACAGAGCCGGAATACGAAGATTATGTTTTATCTGACATGGAAAGTCAGCTGAGGAAATTCAGTTCAAAGGAAAGCGGAATCTTTTCTGTAAATTATTTTGATTCTCAAACTATTGTTCAGGACACTTTTGGGGACACTGCCGTACGAAAAATTTACGACAAAAACAGGCGTTTAATTCACCTTGAAGGCTGGAAAATCAGTTCAAATTCTTCTGATTCTGAGAAAGAATATTATGAAGATTATTTTTATAGCAGTAAAAATGAAAGAACTCCTGAAAAATGCATTACAATCAATCTGAAGGAAAAACATAAGCTTGAAACCTTATTCAACGAAAAAGGCCTGAAAATTTCTGAAAAGCGATTCTCGCTGGAAGATGAATCTGAAGGTAAAGACGATAAAAAAGAAAGTAAAAAAGAATCTAAAATAGAAGAATCAAATACATGGAAGTATGATGGTTCCAGAAGATTAATAGAAAATGAAAAAATCACTTATCTTGATAAAAATAAAAAAAATATACAGAAGAATGTTTATGACTACAAAATAGAAGGTGAAGAGCCTGATTATACTTTTTATGAAAATGGTTTAATCCGATTAAAACGTGTTTATTCTGCACCGGGAGAATATAAGGAAACGGCATATTTTGATAACGGTTTTTGTGTGGAAAGTTATTTTAAGCATGGAATAAAAACAGAAGTTCTGCAAAAAGCCGGCGGTCAAGTTGTAAACAGGGTAGTGTATGAAAAAGAATAAGTTTTCCTGGATTCTTTTTGTTTCCCGCAGGTTTGCAAATATTGACCGCAGCGGCCGTTCTGCAATTACAAGCCATTTAGCGTCCCTTGGTATTTGTTTTGGCGTAATGACATTAATAATTGTAATAAGTGTAATGAACGGCTTCCAGATGAGCTTTATTGATGCAATTATGGAAGTCAGCTCCTATCATGTGCGTGCAGCTTCTGTTTCAGATAACAAAATAGAAGATTTTGTTGAATTCTGTAAAAAATCTGATAGCGTAAAGTCTGTAGTTCCGTTTATGGAAGCCCAGAGCCTGGTTGTTTCAAAATCTGCAAAAGAATCAGCTGCCCTTATACGGGCAGTTCCAAAAGATGTTTTTTCTTCTGATTCCGGATTTAAAAAACAGCTTTCGCTTGTGCGCGGAAGTTTTAACCTTGAATCAAGAGACGGCAAAGATTTTGTAATTTTAGGCAGTTCGCTTGCGGGCCAGCTTGGTGTAAAGCCCGGCGAAACCATAAACCTTCTGGCACTTTCAGGCGGTAATGATGTTGATTTACTTTCAGATGACCGGCTTTTTACTGTTGCAGGGATTTTTCATACAGGCTATGCGGAAATAAATTCAGGCTATGCTTTTATAAATTATGAAGCAGGCCAAAAGTATTTTGGCTCGTCTGTAAAAAAAATGTACGGAATAAAGTTAAAGGATTCTTCGCTTTCCGAAAGGTTTATTCAGAATATAAAAAATCATTTTCCTGATATTGAATGCGAAAGCTGGAAAAGCTATAACCGTTCGTTTTTTGGAGCACTCAGGGTAGAAAAAAACATGCTCATGCTTTTTGTTTTCCTTATTTTTATTGTTGTCTGCATCAATATTTTTAACGGAATGAGAAGAATTGTTTATGAGCGGCGCTCAGAAATTTCTATTTTATCTGCGATTGGCGGTAAAAAATCTTTGATTCAGGCAATTTTTATTTTGCGCGGGCTTTTAACTGGAATATATGGTGCCGTTCCGGGGCTTATTCTGGGGCTTTTTGTAAGTATCCGTATCAGCTGGATTTTCCGCTTTTTATCAAATGTGTGCTATTGGCTTTCTTATTTTTTTGTAATGCTTGTAAGTCCTGAAAATATTGCCTATGTCCATGAAAATCCGATGTTTCTTGTTTATTCAAGGCTTCCTGCAAGAATTGTCTTACATGAAGTTCTTCTTATAACCTTTTTCGGGATTTTTTCTTCACTTGCGGCATCTTTTTTTGCGAGCCGGGGAATATTAAAAATAAAAGCTGCGGAGGTACTCCACGATGAATGATATAATTCAGATTTCTGCTTTGGAAAAAACTTATGTAAGCTCCGGCGAAAAACTGACGATTCTTAAAAATCTTGACTGGACTTTGCCTTCCGGCGTAAAAGCCGTAATTACGGGAGAAAGCGGCTGCGGCAAAAGCACGTTTTTGAATATTCTTTCAGGAATTGACAGCGTAACTTCCGGCACTGTAAAAGCCGGTGATTTTATAGTTTCTGAAATGGATGAAGATTCTGCGGCAAAATACCGTTCTTCATTTTTAGGTTTGATTTTTCAGTTTCATTATCTTCTAAAGGATTTTACGGCGCTGGAAAATGTTTTTATGCCTGCAATTATGGCAGGACTTTCTAAAAAACAGGCAGAAGAAAAAGCAAAGGAACTTTTAAATGAAGTTGGCATGAGTCACCGTTTAAATCATTTACCTTCACAACTTTCTGGCGGCGAACGCCAGCGTGTTGCTGTTGCAAGGGCTCTTGTAAACAGCCCGGAACTTATTCTTGCCGATGAACCTACGGGAAATCTTGACCCTGCCAATGCTTCTATGATTGGTGAACTGCTTTTTTCTATAGTTGAGCGCTATAAAAAAACGCTTGTTCTTGTTACCCACGATGTAAGGCTTGCTTCTCTTGGTGATTTGCATTTTACGGTAAAAAACGGCAGGCTGGAAGAATCTGATGTAACGGCAAATCCGGTTTTGCAGGAAACTTCTTTATGACCTTATTATCTTCTGTTTTGTTTGCAAAGCGGCTTGTTTTTCCTAAAATGGAAAAACAGTCTTCTGCAAGAAAAAGTCTTCTAGGTTCTCTTTTGTGCATAAGCATAAGCCTTGTTCCGCTTGTTGTTGTTATGAGTGTTTCTAACGGAATGATTGAAGGTATAACGCAGCGCATGATTGCCCTGTCGTCTTCGCATATTCAGGTAAATGTTTATTCCGGCGAAAAAAAAGTTTCTGAAGAGTCTTTGACTTCTCTTTCTGAAAAACTTTCCGGCATTGAAGGAATTGTTTATTCATATCCTGAAATTCAGGGAATGGCTTTGGCTTCGTCTTCTAAAGGAAGATGCGGTGCTTCTGTAAGGGCTGTTCCGTATAATCTTTTTTCTGAAAACAAAAATTATGCTTCGCTTTTTACAGTTCTTGAAGGAACTTCACAATTAGAGCCTTCTTCAAATAATGCGTTAATCGGACAGAAAATCGCTTCTGAGCTTGGCTTAAAGGCTGGCAGTAAATTCCGCCTTATAACGACTAAAAACTCTGGTGGTAAAATCGTTCCGCGTCTTACAACTTTTACTGTAACAGGAATTGTTTCCTGCGGATATCAGGAACTGGATGCCCTTTGGGTTTTTATTCCGCTGAAAACAGGTTTTTCTATTCTTTCTTCATCTAAATTTCCCTCTTGCGTTAAACTGGAACTGGAAAGTCCTTTTTCTCCGGATTTGGTAAGAATTTCTTATGAAGTTCAAAGAAAGGCAGGTAAAAATGCAAGGGTTTTCCGTTGGGATGAATTAAATGTTTCTGAATATGAAAATTTTTCTTCAACAAAAATCCTTTTGATATTCATTATGCTTTTGATTGTCCTTGTTGCCTCAGTAAATATTTTTTCCGCGCTTATAATGTTAACTATGGAACGTAAAAGAGAAATTGCCATATTAAAGAGTTTTGGTGCGACTAACCGTGGTATCTGTCTTTCTTTTTTGATTACAGGTTTTTTAATCGGACTTGGAGGACTTCTTGCCGGTATTCCTGCGGGATTGTTTTTTTCGGTAAATATAAATAAAATCGTGTTTTTATTTGAAAAAATACTAAACTATATTTCAGAATTTGCTTATCTTTTAATGGGAAAGAGTCTGGCAGATTTTTCTAGAATAAGGCTGCTGGATCCTTCATTTTATTTGCAGACAATACCTGTTTCAATTCCGTTTTTTGAACTTGCCCTGATTTCTGCGGGAACATTGCTTTTAACGCTTGCGGCTTCTGTAATTCCGGCAATACGGGCGGGGAAAGAAAAACCTCTTGAAACTTTCCGGAAAATATAGGAGTTTTTTACGATGGTGTGCGATATATGTCATAAAAACAACGCTGTTCTGTTCCTTGAACAGGTTGGTACATCCGGGAAAATAAAAGTAAATTTGTGCATGCAGTGTGCCGTAAAGTACGGGCTTTCACCAGACCCTAAAGCCGTTGAAAAATCTCTTGGCTCATTGTTTAACGATCTGGCCAAAAAATCGCAGATTATTTCTGCTGACAAGGCAAGGCTTTGTCCTGTATGCGGTCAGAATCTTGCAGATATAAAGACCTATGGATTTACAGGCTGCCCTGAATGTTATTCTATTTTTAAGAATGAAATAAAAGATTTGCTTCACAGTTATGGTGCAGAAGTCAATTATACAGGTTCCATGCCGAGCCGTCTGCGTTCATTCCGTTCCCGGCTTACTGACCGCATGGATTTGCAGACAAAACTGGAAGATTCAATCAAATCTGAAAACTATGAAAAAGCTGCAATGTACAGGGATTTCCTGCGCGCACTTGAAAAACAGTCTGTTGCTGACGGTTCTGATTCTGATTTGCCAGAGGATACCGTGAATGGATAAAAAAGCCGATTCTTCAAATCTTTCGTGGTATTCTGAAGACGGCAGGGATAATGATGTTGTTCTTTCTACAAGGCTTCGCCTTGCAAGAAATCTGGCAAGTTTTCCTTTTCCTTCTCACTTCAGAGGTGATGATGCTGACCGTGTTCAGGCTCTTGTATTTGATGCTTTTTCTAAAACGGAAGACCCTGATTCATTTCAAATGGTTCCAACTGAAAATATTGACGAAAGCGGAATAAAAATTTTAACCGAGCGGGGATTATTGGATAATCCTGTTGGAACAGGGCTTGTAATGGGGCCTGGCGACAATATTTTTTGTATGGTAAACAGTCAGGATCATGTAAGGATTGTTTCGTTTGCTGCAGGTCTTGATGCAAATACAGTTTTTAATATTTGTCAGGCTATGGATAAGCAGTTACAGGCTTCGCTTCAGTTTGCAGCATCTTATGACTACGGTTTTTTAACATCCTCTGTAAAAGATTGCGGCAGCGGAATGAAGTTTTCTGTCAGGGTTCATCTGCCGTCTGTTTCTTATGCAGGAAAGATTCCAGAAGTTACAGATATGTTGAATAAGAATGGTCTTACGCTTTCTGCCTGCTTTGGAAGCGGAAAATATTTTTCTCCTGCCTTAGGTTCTTATTATCAGATTGCTACAACTTCTTCTTGCAATGGGAGCGAACTTGACCAGCTGGCTCAGATTGTTTCCAGTGTTACGAATGTTGTTGAAACAGAACGAAAGTTTAGGGCGGAATATGCCGAAAATATACCGACGGTTGTTCGTGATTTTATAGCCCGGTCTTTTGCGATGGTTAAATTTTCCCATTTAATCACCGCTTCAGAGGCAATTGAAATCATTTCAAATTTAAAGTGGGGATGTAATCTTGAACTTCTGTCAGGGATAGAGCATAAGGAACTTTGTGCTTTGCTGTATCGTGTTCAGGAAGGACATTTAAGGTTTGTCCTTAAAAATTCTTCCTTTACATTTGAAAAAGATGTGGAATCGGATACTCAGTTAAAAATTAATCGATTCAGGGCACTGATTCTGCAGGAAGCGTTTGAAAAAATAAAATTTTTGGAAAGATAATATTTTTATAAAAGCTGATTTTGCCATTTAGTATTATGATTTTAGTATTATGAATGACAGACAGGCATCTACATAAAAAATAACAGGATGGACTTTTATGAAGCAGTTTTCACCAAGGGCTCACAGACTTATAACTGTTCTTGCACAGGATGAAGGAAGAAAAAATGGAAACGATCATCTTTTCCCTGAACATGTTCTTCTGGCGCTTTTAAAAAGTGCGGACGGGCTTGGCTATGTTCTGCTTCAGACTTTACATATTAATATCCTGACTTTGCAGCTTGCACTTGAACAGAGTCTTGCTACGCAGACCATTGCACGTAATTTTGGTGATTTACCGCTTTCCAGAAGATTCAGTACAATGCTTGATATTGCCGCTGTTGAATCTAATTCATTGCGCAATGAATATATTGGAACCGAACATATTGTTATTGCTGCTATTCGGGAAGAAATGAGTATTACTGCACGCTTTTTTGAACGGGCAGGAATAAGCCTTGATGAAATTCGCGTAACAATCCGGGATATTCAGGCAAGATTATCTTCTTCCGGAAGTACAAAAAATCCAAGAAATATTGCACATTCTGTTTTCCAGTCATTAATGAGTGAAGGCAAAAATGATTTTTCTCCTATGGACCGTCCGCCTCAGGCAAATCAGGGAAAGCCAATGGGAGCTGTAAATCAAAAATCATTTCTGGCAGAATTCAGCAGGGATTTAACGGCTGAATGCCGGGATGGAAAAATTGATCCTGTTGTTGGTCGTGATGAAGAAATTCAGCGTATAATACAGATTCTTTCGCGCCGGACAAAAAACAATCCTATGTTGATTGGTGAGCCGGGCATTGGTAAAACTGCCATTGTTGAAGGTCTTGCCCAAAGAATAGCCGCCGGCAATGTTCCGGGCAACCTGTACAATAAGCGTATTCTTGTTTTAGATATGGCTGCAATGGTTGCCGGTACAAAGTACCGCGGTGAATTTGAAGAGCGCATGAAAAAGATGATGAAAGAAATTCAGGAAAGCAAAAACATCATTCTTTTTGTCGACGAACTTCATACTATAATTGGTGCCGGCGGCCCTGAAGGCAGTATGGATGCGTCTAATATGCTGAAACCGGCTTTAAGCCGCGGTGAATTGCAGATAATCGGTGCTACAACAAGCCGTGAATACCGCAAGTACATAGAAAAAGATACGGCGCTTGCCAGACGCTTCCAGATTATGAAAATTGAAGAACCTTCGGATTATGATACAACAGTAATCCTTGAAGGCATAAAGAAAAAATATGAAGAATTCCATAACGTTGTTTATGATGAAGACGTAATTCCTGCGATTGTAAAATTTGCACACCGCTATATTCCTGAGCGTTTTTTGCCGGATAAGGCAATAGACATAATGGATGAAGCCGGAGCTGCTAAAAAAATTCAGGAAGAAAACCGTCCGTCAGAACTTCTGGAACTTGAATCCTGCATTGAGCAGCTTAGTACGGAAAAACGCAATCTTGTTCAGGAACAGGACTATGAAAAAGCCGCTCTTGTACGCGACAAAGTAAAAGACCTTAAAAAGAAACTTGAACTTTACACTGAACTGTGGCGGAAAAATAACCATGGCTTAAAGCATGTTGATTATCAGGATATATGTAAGATAATCAGCAAAATTACTGGAATTCCGATTACGCAGTTAGACAGTTCAGAAACAAAGCGTATCTTAAATATGGAAGAAGAACTTCATAAAGAAGTTGTTGGACAGAACGATGCAATAAATTTGATAAGCCGGGCTGTCCGCCGCAACAAGGCCGGGGTTTCTTCATCAAAACGGCCGATAGGTTCTTTTATTTTCTTAGGTCCTACCGGTGTCGGAAAAACTCAGCTTGCAAAAACTCTTTCAAAATTCCTTTTTGGAACGGAAGAAGCTTTAATCCGTATTGATATGTCTGATTTTATGGAAAAACATACGGCAAGCCGCTTAGTTGGAGCTCCTCCCGGATACATCGGCTATGATGAAGGCGGTGTACTTACAGAGAAAGTCCGCAGGCATCCTTATTCTGTTGTTCTTTTGGATGAAATTGAAAAAGCTCATCCGGATATTTTTAACCTGCTTTTGCAGCTTCTTGAAGAAGGTGAATTGAGCGATAATCTTGGTCATGTTGTTAATTTCCGTAACACGGTAATTATTATGACAAGTAATGCTGGGGCTCGGGAAATTACAGGGGAGAGCAAGGTTGGTTTTTCAACGAATGAAGACAGAAGCCTTTCTTATAACGAAATCAGAAGCGGCGCAATGGCAGAGCTTAAAAAAATCATGAGTCCTGAACTTTTGAACCGTATTGACGATGTTGTTGTATTCAATGCGCTTTCGCATGAAGAAGTTTCAAAAATCCTTACGATTCAGCTTGCAGAGCTTGAAAGCCGTCTTGCAGAAAAAGGTTTTTCAATGGAAGTTCGTCCAAAAGCTAGGAAATATCTTGTTGAAAACGGATATGATCCTGCTATGGGTGCCCGTCCTATGCGCCGCCTTATACAGAATGAAATTGAAGATAAACTTTCTCTTATTATTCTTTCTGGCGAAGGTCAAAAAGGTGATACTGTTGTAATTGACAGAACAAAGTCTGCAATTTCCGTTCGCTTT
>JAEEGK010012159.1_pt1 | contig 19605 bp, 20 predicted proteins | sample 8958771 | NCBI WGS metagenome assembly JAEEGK01 (sample SAMN16246547, study PRJNA631951) | gut metagenome | biome: gut microbiome; feature: rumen; material: SC-attached | host: Bos | place: Iran: Karaj | collected 2018-10
TGAGCGAACTGCCCTCCAAGGAAGCGCTCGTGGCCCAGGTTCTGGGTACGATGATGGCCCCGGTGACCAGCTTCGCAACGGTTCTCAACGCCAACATCCGCGGTCTGGCCGTCGCTCTTCAGGCGATCGCAGACAAGAAATCCGAAGGCGCTGCCTGAGGCAAGCGACCACAACTACTCAATTATAGGAGGAAAATGAAAATGGCTAGCGAAAAGATCAATGCTCTGATTGAAGAAGTTTCCAACCTGACCGTCCTGGAGCTGAGCGAGCTCGTTCACGCCCTGGAGGAGAAGTTCGGCGTTTCTGCCGCCGCCCCTGTCGCCGTGGCTGCCGGCCCCGTGGCCGCCGCTCCCGCTGAGGAAGTGGAAGAGAAGACCGAGTTCGACGTCGTGATGACCAGCTTCGGTGCCGAGAAGGTCAAGGTCATCAAGGCTGTCCGTGAGATCGTCTCCGGCCTGGGCCTGGCCGAGGCCAAGGCTCTCGTCGAGGGCATTCCTGCCAAGATCAAGGAAGGCGTTGCCAAGGAAGAGGCCGAAGAGCTCAAGAAGAAGCTCGAGGAAGTCGGCGCCACCGTCGAGATCAAGTAAGTTTGACTGTAATCCTGAGACCCGGGAACCCTGTGTTCCCGGGTCTCTTTCCGTTTAGGTGAATTTACGATTTGTTTACCATTCACCGGGGAAACATGATATACTATATTATCATAGTCCGAAGGAGGGAGAAGGATGCAGAAGAAAATACTCGTTGTGGAAGACGACGGGAATATTGCAGATCTGATCCGGATCTATCTTGAGAAGGACGGTTTTGAAGTAATGACCGCAGGAGACGGGGGGAGCGGCATCCAGGCATTTCGGGAGTATGCCCCGGATCTGGTGCTGCTGGATCTGATGCTTCCGGTCATAGACGGCTGGCAGGTTTGCAGCATGATCCGCAAAACGGACAAGACCCCCATCATCATGCTCACCGCGAAAGAAGAAACGGACGACAAAGTTCATGGCCTGGAGCTGGGAGCCGACGATTACATTACAAAACCCTTTGAAGTCAAGGAGCTGCTGGCCCGCATCCATGCCGTACTGCGAAGAACGGGGAAAGAAGAGGAGCATCAGGATCAGATCCTGCGCTTTGACAGGCTGGAGATCAATATGGATTCCTACGAGCTGATCGTGGACGGGAAGAAGATCGACACGCCGCCGAAAGAAATGGCCCTTCTGTATCATCTGGCTTCCTCGCCCAATCGGGTCTATACCCGGAATCAGCTCCTGGATGAAGTCTGGGGTTTCGACTACCTCGGGGATTCCCGAACGGTGGACGTGCATATCAAGCGCCTGCGCGAGAAGCTGGAAGGCGTCAGCCCCCGCTGGGCTCTGTCCACGGTATGGGGCGTGGGCTATAAGTTTGAGACCTTCCCCGAAAAATGAGAACTAATGTCCAGACCCGCAACATCCTGCTCAGCGCGGGCATGGTGGTTTTCAGCTTTCTGATCCTCAGCCTTTCCTTTTCCGCAGTGTGCTACACTTACGTGATCCGGGAGAGGCAGACGGTGCTGGACTCGACTGCCAACGTAGTTGCCGATGTGGCTGCTGCCGTCAGAGAAACCTCGGATGCGGAGAACTGGGAACTGAGCCTCCAGGCCGCTTCCATTTCCCGGGCAACAGGGCTTCACATATTTATATGTGACAATTCCGGCAAAGTGGTGATCTGCTCCGATGCGCTGGTGACCTGTGAGCACATTGGGCAAATTCTTCCGAGCGATTACCTGACTATGATACAGGAAGAAACGGGCTTTCGCAAGCTGACGGATCTTTCCGGCTTCTACCAGGAAAAACGCTATGTATCGGCGGTGCCGATCCTGCATCGGGACGGCGAACAGACCGGCTATGTGTTTGTCGCCGCCGAGATCGGTGCGGTGTGGCAGCTCTGGCGCCGGTTTACGACGATGCTGCTGGTGACCGGCTGTTTTACCCTGCTGATCGCCATTCCCGTTTCCGTGATCTCCATCCGCAGAGAGACGGCGCCTCTGAAGGAAATGGTCGCTGCGGCCCGGCAGTTTGCAAAAGGAAATCTGAGCGTTCGCGTCAACCCCAGGGGCCGCTCGGACGAAGTGGGGGAGCTTTGCGATGCCTTCAATCAAATGGCGGATGCGCTGGAAAGCTCCGAAGAACGGCGCAAGGAGTTCATATCCAGCGTGTCCCACGAGCTGAAAACGCCCATGACGACGATCTCCGGATTTGCGGACGGTCTGCTGGACGGGACGATCCCCATGGAAAACGCGCCAAGGTATCTTTCCATCATTTCCAGCGAGACGAAGCGGCTCAACCGTCTGGTGCATCAGATGCTGGATATCAGCCGGTTGAAGGATAAAAAGGAAGCTTTTAGCTCCGTCTTTGACGCGACCGAAGTGCTGCGCGTCACGATCACGAACCTGTATAACCGCATGGAGGAGAAAAAGCTTACCCTGAACGCCGAGATCCCCGAGGATCCTGTCCTGTGCAGAGGCATCGGCGACGACTTCGCAAGAGTGATCTACAATATCCTGGACAATGCGGTGAAATTCGCAGACAAGGGGAGTCAGCTGGATATCAACCTCTACAAACAAAACGGCAAAGCCTATATATCCATTACGGACCGGGGAGAGACCATACCCCAGGCTGAGCTTCCCATGATCTTCGACCGATTTCATAAGTCGGACCGCTCCCGCAGCCTTGACCGGGACGGCGTCGGCCTCGGTCTGTATCTCGTAAAAACCATACTGGACCGGATGGGGGAAAATATCTGGGTCCGCTCCAAGGACGGAGAGACGGAGTTCCGGTTTTCCATGACGATCATCTCCCTTTAGTACGCGCCGGGATCCTGCACCGTTTCATTTACAGTTCTTTTACACAGCGTTCACACATTGCCCTTGGGCTCTGCTTATACTGGACGCAGCAACGGAGGCTGACATGTCTGACGATAAGGAGCTAAAACAGGACACAAGTGCATATACCGCGCCGGCGGAAAACGGGAGTTATCAGTTTTGCTCCGGTTTCACCGCTCCTGAGAAAACAAAGAACCGGAAAGGGAAGTCACACAACGCCGTCGCTCCGGTGATCGCAGGCGCTCTGATCCTTCTGGCGGCGGCAGCGGCTTTCTGCGTGCTGGTCCTTCGGCTGTCGCTCTCTGTTGAGCGGCATGAGAACGGCATATCCGTGCAGCTTGTCCGGAGGAGCGACCGAAAACCCATCGTCCGCTTGGAGGAACCGGGATCATCCCGGCCTGCCGTGAATACGCCTCCCATCCCGGACGGGCAGGATCGTTTTGAATGGAGCGGCGAAGCGCTGCGCATGTCTCCCGCCACGCAAAACGGAGAGTTGAGTTTTCAGCAGCTTTATGCCGGCTGCGCGCCCTCTGTCGGCGTGGTGAAGGCTGTCGACAGCGTCGGAAGAAGCCGCAGCGGCGCTGTGATCGTGATGTCGGAAGATGGCGCACTGATCGCCAGCACGCACATCATTTCCGGCGCGTCTGAGATACAGGTGACTTTGAACGGACTTGTTTACAGCGCCTATATCCTCGGGCTGGACTATGCGACGGATCTGGCGTTATTGAAAATCGACGCAGAAGGCCTGGAAACGGCGACCTTCAGCGGAGAAAGGGTCTATGCGGGAGATACCGTTGCGGTAGTCGGCAATCCGGTGGGCGATGTGGTGAACATCACCGGCGGGATGATATCTGCAGTGAATCCTGCATTCGATTATCGCGGTTTTTCCCTGGAGGTACTCCAGTTTGGGCTGGAACTGGGTGATATTGCTTCCGGCAGCGCTTTGGTGAACGCGTCCGGTCAGATCATCGGCATCGTCAACCCGGATATGGGGGCGCAGCTCCCGGAGACCAGCGGCATCGGCTTTGCCCTTTCCATGCATGAAGCGAAAGGGATCATCGACGAGCTGGTGAAAAACGGCTTTGTCCCGGGGCGTCCTTCCTCCGGCCTTACGGTGTCGGAGCTCCCGGCTGCTTACGCCGCTTATTACGAATATCCCACCTGCCTCTATATCTCTTCCGTGCAGGAGAACAGCAATGCTGCGGAAGCGGGCCTCCAGCGGGGGGATCTGATCCTTACGGCGAACGGCAGGGAAGTCGGCGGGATCAGCGAATTGTACTCCGTCATCAACGGCTTGCAGGCCGGAGACTGGCTGACCCTGGGGATCTTCCGGGACGGTCAGATCGGAGAGATATCCTTCCGCCTGATGGAGGCGGCAAGTCCCATAACGAAATAGCTTGTCCTCACTTATTTTCATACTTTCCCCTTTTCGATGAAGACGCGGCAGCCTGCCGCGTCTTCGTCAGTTTCGCCCATAAACGGCAAATTCCGTCGGTTGTCAGGTACTGCGGATTATGCTATACTCGCCATATCACGGAAATCACGCTGCCGTTATCGGAAATTGCCTGCAGACCCTTTCTGGAGTTAAAATATGAGCTTGAAAAGAATCCTTGCCTTGCTTCTGCCGCTTGCCATCCTCTGTGCATTTCTTCCTGCCGCAGCCGCAGAGGAGGAGCCCTGCAATCGTATCCTTTGGGAGCGGGAAACGCCCGTAACAGCGGACATTCTCTCCACAGAGACGGTTTTTGACAATGGCTCCCGGCAATCAGAGCATTACATAAGCTACCGTCCCGGCGGAAGCGCCAGGCCGGAGCTGTCTTACGGGGATACGATCCGCAAAAAAATGGTTTTCCCTGAAGCTGTCGAGGGCACCGAGGGCCGCGTCCTGGCGGGGATCAACGGCGATTACTTTGTCATGGCGACCGGCATGCCTCTGGGTATCGTGATCCATGAGGGTGAACTGATTTCTTCAGACGCATGGAACGCTTCCTTCGGCTTTCTGGAAGATGGCAGCGCGATCCTGGGAAAGCCGGGCCTCACTTTGGTCCTTACTTCCGAAAACAGCCAATGCTCCGTACTCAGTCTGAACAAGAATTATCAGGACGGCGAGTTTTGCCTGTATTCCCCGGCATGGGGAGAGCAGGTTCCCATGAACAGGGAATACTATTGTGTGGAGCTGCTTCCGGAGGAAGGGCAGATCCTCACCGTTGGGGGAGAGCTGCACTACCATCTCGGTGAGATCCGGCAGCTGGATTCCGCTGCGCAGCTGGAAGAAGGAAAGCTGCTGCTTTGTTATTCCGGCCCGGAGGAGCGATGGCAGCATGCCGGATTGGGCGAGCTGGAACCGGGGACACCGCTGACCTTAAGCGTTCATGCCGACGACGAGCGTTTTGAAGGCTGCAGGGAAGCCCTTGGCTGCCTGTTCCCGCTCCTGTCGGAAGGCGAAGTGCTGTCAGGGCTGGATGAAATCGACAAAAATAAAGCGCCCAGAACCGCCATCGGCATCCGTGAGGACGGAACGGTCATCCTGTATACGGCGGACGGACGGCAGTCCGGTTACGCCATCGGCCTGACTTTGCGCGAAGTTGCGGAGCGCTTGCTGGAGCTGGGGTGCGTTGAGGGCGGCGCTCTGGACGGCGGAGCTTCCACCGTGTTTGGCTGTCAGTATCCCGGCGAAGAAGATTGTTCGATCCGAAATATGCCTTCCCTTGGTTATCTGCGGGAGACGCCGCAGTTTCTGGTGCTGACTGCGGCGAAAGAAGCTGCGGGGGAGCTGGAAATCGTCGCCGTCTATTGTGACGAAAAAGTCCTTTTGGCCGGAAGCAGCTGTGTTTTTTCCTGCGGCGGCTGCGACAAAAACGGCGCGCCTCTGCTTCCGGAGGAGCTGTATTGGAGCTGCGATCTCGGCAGCGTGGATGAAAACGGTGTGTATGTCGCTCCAGCGTCTGCGGGAGAGGCTGCGGTGTCTGTCCGCTGGGGAAGCTGCAGCGGCTTACTGAGGATCCCGGTGATCGACAGGCCGGATGAACTGAGCATCATAAGGGAAGACGATCAAAGCGTGATCAGGCAGCTTCGGATCCTGCCGGGCACCGCTGTCCCCCTGAGCGTCAGGGCGGTATGGAATGGAATGACGGTATGCTCCCAGGATGAACTCTATGAATGGACCACGGAAGGAGAGATCGGCGCCGTCGATGGAAGCGGGCTCTTCACCGCCACGGAAAAGGCGGCCGCAGGCTATCTCACTGTCCGAATCGGGGAAGTCAGTACCCGGCTGCAGATTCAGGTCACGGATACGGTGATCTGTGCCGAGGACTTTGAACAAGCTTTTTCCGGCAGCGCCCCCGGTCTTACCTGGTCGCCGGAATCCAACCGGGACAAGGTGAAATACGGCGTCGGAAGTCTGCGCCTGGACTACGACCTCACCGCCGGAAGCGTTACTATTCCGATCGACGAGTACCCCACGGAGCTGGGGGACAGCGCCGGCTTTTGGATCCTCAGCGACGGCAGCGGCAATAATCTCTATTCGGTCCATGATGAGATCACCATTCTTCTGGGGCAGCTGGATCATCCGGGATGGACCCAGTTTCTTGTGAATACCCGTGAGTTTGGCAGGATTCAGGCGCTTCGGATCGGTGGCAGCGGCAGCGGTACCCTGTGGCTTGACCAGCTGATGATCTTCAGCACGCCCGAGCCGGATCTGGAGGCTCCGGTGATCCGACTTGAAGAATCTCAGGGAAGGTTGAGCGGGCAGATCTGGGATCTGGCGGAGGGCATCCTTCCGGAATCCCAGCTGAAGCTGACAGCAGACGGCCAGGCATACCCCTTCGAATATGATCCTTCATCTGGCCTGCTCAGTGCGGAGATCCCCTCTGCTGACTTCGGCACCCGCGTGATCCTGACGGCTGCGGACCGCAGCGGCAACTATAATTCCGTCTCCCTTCTCCTGAATACAGCTACCGCGCCGTCCTTTTCGGATATGGACGGTCATTGGGCAAACAGCTTTGTGGATCACCTGAAAGGAATGGGCGTCGTCAACGGGCGTCCGGCAGAGGATGGAAGTGCCTACTTCGATCCGGACAGCAGGATCACGCGGGCTGAATTTGCCGTAATGCTTTGTCGATGGCTGAAGATCGACACTTCCTCTTTTTCCACTGAGCTGCGCTTTCTGGATGGAGAAGCTATCCCCGCCTGGGCATACGACAGTGTAAAAGCCGTCGTATCTCTGGGGCTGATTCAGGGCTCGCTCAATGCGGAAGGACTCTGTTTCCTTCCGCAGGAGCCGGTGACCAGAGCCCAGGCTGCCGTGATCCTGGGTCGAACGATGCCGGGCGGGCGCATGATGGCCGACCTGCCTTGGCCGGATGCGGATGAGATCCCCGTCTGGTCGCGCCCCTATGTTGCGGAGCTGGCTTTTATGGGAGTTATGACCGGCAACGGGCAGACCTTTGACCCGAACGGACCTCTGACCAGAGCGCAGGCCGCAAAGCTGCTGTCCGAGCTGACCTGAACTTAAATCGGAGCCGCAACCCGGCTCCGATTTGTTGTCTCTGAATCCGTTGCGAAAACCAGGCTGGTATGATAAAATATGAAAGAATTGATCGTAAGGATGTGAATGATTTGCGGATCCTGGGGCTTGACCCCGGTATTGCCATCGTGGGGTTCGGCGTGATCGAAGCGCAGCGGGGGCATTTTCAATCCGTGACCTACGGCGCGATCCGGACAGAAGCAGGCCTGCCGCTTTCGGAGAGGCTGGAGATCATCTACCATGATCTTACGCAGCTGCTGGATTCACTCCGGCCGGAAGCGGTGGCGATCGAGGAGCTTTTTTTCAACACGAATATCACCACCGGAATCAGCGTCGCTCATGGCCGGGGGATCCTGCTTCTGGCCTGCCGGCAAAAGGGGATCCCGATTTATGAGTATACGCCCCTGCAGGTCAAACAGAGCGTTGTGGGATATGGCAGGGCGGAAAAGAAACAGGTCATGGAAATGGTGCGGCGAATGCTGAATCTCGCCCAGGTCCCGAAACCGGACGACGCAGCGGACGCCTTGGCAATCGCGCTCTGTCATGGCCGGGCGGCCACATCCTTACTATTTCAAGCTGGGGAGAATAATCCATGTTCTACTATCTGAATGGAACGGTCGCCGTTCTGGAAAACTGCCTCGCAGTCATCGACTGCGGCGGTGTCGGCTTCAGCTGCAACACATCCATGCGCAGCCTGTCCATGCTGGAGATCGGGCAGAAGGCCAAAATGTATACCTCCTGCGTCATCCGGGAGGACGCTTTTGACATATATGGCTTCACGACCCAGGCAGAGCTGAACAGCTTCAAAATGCTCACGGGGATCTCCGGCGTCGGTCCGAAAGCCGCTCTCTCCATTCTTTCCTCCAGCAGCCCGGAGGAACTGGCCCTAGCCGTTGCCAACGGAAATGAAAAGGCTTTGACCATCGCTCCCGGTATCGGCAAAAAGCTGGCGCAGCGGATCCTGCTGGAACTGAAGGATAAGGTATCGGCGGATATGAGCAGCCTCACGCCGGGAGCCTTGACCACCCCGGCCGCACAGGCCGTCGGAGGCGATCAGAAAGCCCGGGACGTGGCGGCAGCGCTCTCCGTTTTGGGCTACAGCCCTTCGGAGATCAACGGGGTACTGAGCAAAATGGACATCACAAATCTGAGCGTGGAAGAGGCTATCCGTCAGGTCCTCAAATCCTCGCTGCGTTGAGGTGATTTTCGGAAATGAGTATTGAGATCTCCGAAGAGAATATTACAAAGGGGCTTACCAGCACCCGCTTTGTCTCGGAGGACGAAGGGGAGTTTTCCCTCCGGCCTCAGACACTGAATGAGTATATCGGCCAGCAAAAGGCAAAAGAAAACCTCCGCGTTTTCATCGAAGCGGCCCGCCGCCGGGGGGAAGCCCTGGACCATGTGCTGCTTTACGGACCTCCGGGCCTTGGCAAGACGACCCTTGCGCAGATCATTGCCAATGAAATGGGTGTGAACATCCGCAAGACCTCCGGCCCCGCCATCGAGAAACCGAGGGATCTTGCCGCACTGCTGACCAATCTGAATGACAATGACATCCTGTTTGTGGATGAGATCCACCGTCTGAACCGCAGTGTGGAGGAGATCCTATATCCCGCCATGGAGGACGGAGAGATCGACATCATCATCGGCCAGGGGCCCTCTGCGGATTCCATTCGGCTGCCGCTGAAAAAGTTTACCCTCATTGGGGCGACCACCCGTTCCGGCCAGATCTCTGCTCCGCTGCGGGACCGCTTCGGCGTGAACCTGAAGCTGGAACTCTATACGCCGGAGGAATTGGAACTGATCATCCGCAGGAGCGCGGATCTCCTGAATATCGGCGTGGAACCCTCCGGCGCCGCTGAGATCGCCAAGCGCTGCAGGGGAACGCCCCGGATCGCCAACCGTTTGCTGAAGAGAGTTCGGGATTTCGCGGAAGTGACGGCGGACGGAGTCATTACAAAGGCCGTTGCGGACGATGCGCTGACGCGGTTGGATATCGACCAGTTGGGCCTGGACAACATCGACCGGAGGCTACTGCGCAGCATCATTCTCCGCTACGGCGGCGGGCCCGTGGGTCTGGACACGCTGGCGGCAACGGTGAATGAAGAGACCGTTACCATCGAAGACGTATATGAACCCTACCTCCTTCAGCAAGGATTCATTACCAGGACGCCGAGAGGGAGATGCGCGACCCAACTTGCATACGAGCATCTCCATTTGCCCCTGCCTATGGAAAACAGCGGAAACTCCGGACAGATTAAGATGGATTTTTAGTAAAAACAGCCGAAGATTTGCAGGATTTTTGCATGATTAGCTTGACATTCAAAATACAGGCGGCTATAATGCAATCGTGTTAATGGGAATAGGGAATAATTTACAAAGTTTTGAATCCATGTCGGATGAGGAGCTATTGCTCCTTTGCCGGCAGGGAAATGCGGAAGCGGAGGAAACGCTGATCCGGCGTTATGGCCGCGTGATCCGCAGCTTGGCAAGACCTTTCTTTCTAACCGGCGGCGACGGCGAGGATCTGATACAGGAAGGCATGCTGGGTCTGCTGAATGCCATTCGGCGATTTGACCCGCAGGAAGAAACCACGTTCAGAACATTTGCCGTATTGTGCATTCGGCGGCGTCTGTTCTCAGCGCTTCGAAAAGCCGCCGGAACAAAAAACGTATCTCTCGACGACTGTCTGTCCTTGGAATCCTCTCTTTTTGACGAAATCCCGTCTCGGAATGACAATCTGCGCGGACCGGAAGACCTGTTGATCGACAGGGAAGAGGCACAGAAGAGATACCGGAACCTGCTTCTGCTTTTGTCGGCGTATGAACAATCGGTTCTGCGCTGCTTCCTCAGAGGAATGTCATACAGAGAAATCGCAGAGATCACCAAGCGCTCGGAAAAAGCGGTCGATAACGCAGTCCAGCGGATCCGCCGCAAATTCGAGAATCTTTCCCAAGGCGATATCAGCTCAAGCTGACGCAAATACAGGCCAATGGCCAAGAAAAGTCAAAAGTGAGGATTAGCAATGTATCAGGACAAGACTTTGGTTTGCAAGGAATGTGGGCAGGAATTCGTGTTCACCGCCGGTGAGCAGGAGTTCTACGCTGAGCGCGGCTTCCAGAACGAGCCCCAGCGCTGCAAGGCCTGCCGCGACGCCCGCAAGAACGCCGCTCGTGGCCCCCGTGAGTACTTCACCGCCGTTTGCGCTCGCTGCGGCAAGGAAGCTCGCGTGCCCTTCGAGCCCAAATCCGATCGGCCCGTTTACTGCAGTGATTGCTTCGCGATCATGCGTGCCCAGGGCTGAGAACGTCGGAAAAATGACCAGTCGGGGCGCAGCAGACGCTGCGCCCCGATTCTTGTGCGGAAAACGCCGGAGAATCATTTTGGATCCTCCGGCGTTTGCTGTTATTCTTCTTCCTCCTGCGGGGGCAGGAGGCGGATCTGCAGGGTCTCGACCCGCATGGCTTCCGCTGCGGTCACGGTCACATCAAAGCGATCCCAGGTGAAATGATCTCCCACCTTGGGGAAGCGATCCAGCTTTTCCACGGCCCAGCCGCCCATCGTGCTATATTCGCTTTCAAACTCTGCCGGCGTGTAGCCGATGTATTCGAAGAAATCATCGATGTTGGTGCCCCCGTCCACGGTGTAAATGTCCTCGCCCTCAGGGACCACATCCAGTTCCACTTCGTCGCTCTCGTCGAAGATATCGCCGACGATCTCCTCCAGGATATCCTCCAGCGTGAGGATCCCCATCGTTCCGCCGAATTCATCCACCACGACGGCCATCATCAGATGCTTTTTGCGGAACTCCTTCAGGATAGAAGAGATGGTGCGGGTCTTATGCACGTAAACGGGAGGGGAGAGCAGGTCGTCCACGTCGATCTCCTCCGGCTTCTGCGTGACGGCGGCCTTCAGCAGCTTCTTCGTGGAAAGAATGCCCTGGATATTGTCGATGGTCTCCCGGTAGACCGGGATCCGGGAATAGCTGAGCATGTCGTCATCTTCCAGCAGTTCCTCCAGACCGTCGTCCAGATTGAACGCAGTCACATCCACGCGGGGAATCAGGATGTCTACGGCAGTCACGTCGCTGAACTCAATCGCCGATTTGATCAGTTCGCTTTCCTGCTCGGTAAAGACTCCCTCTTCTTCGATCGTCTCCAGGATCGTCACCAGCTCGTCGTCCGTCACATCCGGCTCCGGCTCTTCCGGCGTCCAGAATCTGCTTAGTTTACCGACGATTGCATTGACGACGACAACGACGGGGGTGAACAGTGTCATGAAGAAGCGGAGGGGGATCACGTAATAGTAAACGAGCCGGTCCGCCTGGCTGGTGCCCACGATCTTGGGAATGATCTCACCGAAGATGAGCAGAACGGCGGTGCTGATCAGCGGCGCCGCGCTTTCACCGGAGCTGCCGAATTGCAGCGTCAGCAGCAGGGTCACCACCGAAGAGAAGGCGATATTCACCAGATTGTTGCCCACCAGGATCGTAGACAGGAATTTCGGAAAATGATCGGAGATCCACTGTGCGCCTTTAGCCCTTCGGTCTCCGGCTTCCGCCGCAGAGCGAATATGCAGCTTGTTGGCTGTGGCATAAGAGATCTCAGAGCTGGAGAAGAAGGCGCTGCACAGGACCAGAACGACCAGCAGGATCAGCATCCAGGTCATGCGCCCACCCCCTTTTGCTCGGAGGTGTCATCCTCGTCATAGATCTCGCCCACCAGTTCCTCCAGGATCTCCTCCATGGTGACGAAACCCAGCGCGTTGCCGCTGACGTCGATCACGATGGCCATGTGCGTGCGGCGCCGTCCCAGACCTTCGAACAGCTCGTCCAGCTTGATCTCCGGCGGAACATCGTAAGTCAGCTTCATCAGCGCGCTGATATCCGGTTCTTTCTTTTTCAGGATGAGCTGCAGATAGTCTTTTGTCTGCAGGATCCCCACGATCCGATCCGGAGAACCGGCATATACCGGCAGGCGGGAATACTTTTCGCTGAGGATCAGCTCTTTCAGCTTTTGAGGTTCTTCCGTGATGGAGACAGCGACCATATCCTTCAGCGGCGTCATGATCTCGCCGGCGGTCTTGTCGCTGAATTCCACTGCGGATTTGATCAGCCGGGTCTCTTCCGGCTCCATCAGGCCCTCTTCCTGGATGTTGTCGATGATGGTGGTAAACTCATCTTCCGTAATGGTGGGCTGCTCCTTTTCCCGGGGCAGCAGCCGCTTGACCACCCAGCCTATAGCGGACAGCAGCACGGTCAGGGGAGTCAGCAGGATCATCAGGATTTTCACCGGGGCGGCGCAGATCAGAGCGTAACTGTCCGCATTCGCCCTGGCGATGTTCTTGGGAATCGTTTCCGCAAAAAAGAAGATGAGCAAGGTCATCAGCACGGTGGAGATCACCGTGCCCGCCGTTCCCATCCTCCGGATAAAGAGAATGGCGGCAAAGGTGGAGGCAAAGACATAGCAGACGTTGGTACCGATCAGAATGGTGGACAGCGCCTTGTCAAAGCGATCCAGCACATACACCACACGGAGGGCCCGTTTGTCACCCTCCTCTGCGTGTTTGCGTATACGAAGCTTGTTGCAGTAGCTCAGCGCGGTCTCGCTGCCTGCGAAGCAGCCTCCCAGCAGGATCAGGAAGAGGATCAGAATACTTCGGGGTATGTCGTCCATAAAGGATAATCAACTCCAGTCCCCATCTGCGGATGACGGCAAATCCGCTTTTGGACATTATTAAATTTAATATTATCATATCAGCTGCAGGACTGCAAGAGGGGATTGCCTCCCGTTTTACAGCTCGAACGAAGCGGGATCTGCCTCCATGACCGGAAGGGGTTCCGCTTCCGGTACGCGCCGCAGCGGGTCATAGTCAAATCGGCGGCACTTGTCCCAGGGATTCATAACGCCGTGATATACGCAGAGTACTTCCTCCTCAGCGCCGCAGCGGCCATGGCTGCAATAGGCGCAGGATGGTTCTATATCGCTTCGGAACAGCACAGCAGATCACCTCTCAGACATTATATATCAGAAAGTGATCTATTTCCACAGCTTTTCGCAAAAACCGCGATTCCCAGGAGAAAAACGCAGTAGATAAGCAGATAAAAGTGACCGAAATTCAGGAGCATCATTCCAAATGCCGTCAGGAGGCCGTGCAGGAGCCGAAAGGGGAGATATTTGCCTGCTTGGATACCGCTGCCATCCAAAGTGGAAAACACCTGACAGGCAACGGAAAGGCCGCCGAAGCCGATCAGAAAGCCGGCGATGACCGCCGACCATCGACCAGGCTGCAGCAGCAGGATCCCGCCGGTCAGTTCCATCATGCCGCGCAGCAAGGGAGACGCCGGCAGTACTGCGGAGAAAACGCTGAAATAGATCACGTAGGCGCAGATGTTCAGGACCGAACGGCCTCCGCTTTTCACGGAAGAAGTGAATCGGACAAAGAACGAATTTTTGGAGCCTTCCGTCTGTAGGCTTTTTCCCTCCGAAGGCTGATGTCCGATACCCAGGACCACCCCGAGCAGAATGGAAACGAACCACTGCAGCCCCAACAGGATCATTGCCTGCTGCCCGCCTCCCGGCAGCTTACCGCCCAGCAGGCCGAAGATAAAGGCGGGGCTGCAGTTATTGGCGAAGATAAGCAGGCGCCCCGCTTCTTCCTCCGAGCAAAGGCCCAGGCGGCAGGATTCCGCTGCAACGTCGGCCCCCAAAGGATAACCGCCGATGAGTCCGGCCAGGAAAGCGGGCAGCGCTGTTTGGCGGATCCCGAAAACCGCTTCAAAGCCCCTGCCCAAGGATTTCAAAAAAATTGACGGAAAACTCAGTTGAAGCAGAAGATGCGTCAGCACAAGAAATGGGAACAGGGCCGGAACGACAGAACGCAGACAAAGCTCCAAGCCGGACTGCGCTGCGGTGGAAGTCTTTTCTCCGCAGACGATCAAAAGCACGAATGCAGCGGCTGCGGGCAGGAAGAGGAACAGTTCCTTGATGGGTTTTCGACGCATATCCTGACCTCCCGAAAGATAAGATAAGCTGTATAAACCTATGTCTGACGGGAGGCGATCTTTCTTGAAAAACCCGATTCATGGGCTCCAAAGGCAAATGCTTTCGGCAGATATCCCCCTCAGTTTTGACCGGGGTTTGCCAGAGATCCATATTTCCGCCATGCAAAGCATCCGGATCGAACCCCACCGGGGCGTCCGATCCTTTTCCCGGGACAGCGTCCTGATCGACACCGGCGGCGGTTTGATCCATATTCAAGGGAAAGACCTGGTTCTGAAAAGCATGAGCTGGCGGGAGCTGTGCGTGCTGGGGAGGATCTCTGCCGTGGAGCTGGTCTCCGACGATGCGGTCTGAGCTTTGGCTGACGGAAGGGATACGCATGAAGGCTATTTGCCGGGATCCATCGGAGCTGATCACGCAGCTTTGTCTGAAGAATGTGAATGCTTCGGACTTTCGGGAAACAGGGAACGACGAATACTCCTTTTATGTTCCCTTTGGGACAACTTCACGGGTCATAGGAATCGGCCATCGCTGCGGAGCTGAGATCACTATCCAGCATCGCCGCGGGTTCTTTCATTTTCTGCGTCGTTTTCGTAAACGAGCCTATCTGCTGCTGATCCCGCTGCCCTTCCTCCTGTATTTTCTCATTCTTTCCACGCATATCTGGCAGATCGACGTCTGCGGGAACGAAACAATCAGCCGTGGGGAGATCCTGACGGCGCTGGAATCCTACGGCGTCTACTGCGGCGTCAGTGGACTGCATCTGGATAATCCCCAGATCCGAAGCCGCATGCAGGAAGCCCTTGATCGGCTGATCTGGTGTACCGTGCAGGTACATGGCAGCCGGGCGCTGGTTGAAATACGGGAGCGCAGGGAGCCGCCGGTCGTCGTAGATGAATCTCTGCCTCGGGAAGTGGCGGCGGCCAAAACCGGCACGGTGGAAAGCATTGGTGTCCTCGCAGGAAAACCCCTGGTCAAAAGAGGGGATACGGTCCTCTGCGGACAAACGCTGATCACCGGATCGCTGTCGGATCGGCAGGCGGAGACAAGATATGTTCACGCCATGGGGAGAGTGATGGCCTGGACCTGGTACGAAAATGCCCTTACGATCCCCTTAAGCGTCGAAGAAAAAACATATACCGGCGACGTTAAACGGCTTTATCAGCTGAAAATCGGCGAGTTACAGCTCAATTTTTACAATGACAGTAGCATTTCAAGGGACAGCTATGATAAAATAACGACAGAAAAACGCGCAGAAATCTTTGGCATGTCCCTGCCCGTCAGTCTTCGGCAGACGGAATACCGCGCATATCGTCTTTCTCTGCTGGAGCTTGACCCGGAAGCCTGCGCCGGTCTCCTGGAAGATCGTCTTCTTCGCTGGCTTCACCGGGCTGCCCCGGACGCAGAGGTGCTGGAAACCTGGTTCCAGCGCGAGGTAAAGGACGGATATCTGCAGGTCCGGCTGCTGGCGCAGTGCCGGGAAGATATCGCCGCAGAGCGGGAGATCGGCGCAAGATGAACCTGAACAAAAGAGAGTGTGAGTTATGGCGGAAAGAACCATCGGCATTGATCGGATCGAAAACCTGGTAAGCGTTTTCGGTTCCTTCGATGAAAACCTGCATATTCTGGAGAGCGAACTGGGCGTTCATATCACGGACCGGGATTCCGAGCTGCACATCGTCGGGGAGGAGGAACCGGTATTCCATGCGGAACAGGCCCTGGCCGGCCTGCTTTCCCTGGCCTCCCGGGGAGAACCGATCACCACGCAGAATGTGCGCTATGCCCTGAAGCTGACCATGGACGGAAAAGCGGACCGGATCTCCCAGCTTGCGGACGACGTGGTCTGCATCACGGCCAAGGGGAAACCGATCAAGGCAAAGACCCTGGGCCAGCGTAGCTATATCGAAGCGATCCGCAACAATACGGTGACGCTGGCCGTGGGCCCGGCGGGCACCGGCAAGACTTATCTTGCCGTCGCCTGCGCGGTGACTGCATTCCGCGCAAAGGAAGTCAACCGCATCATCCTCACCAGACCTGCGGTGGAAGCTGGGGAAAAGCTCGGTTTCCTCCCGGGGGATCTGCAGAACAAGGTGGATCCTTATCTGCGCCCGCTGTATGACGCCCTTTTTGATATGCTGGGTCCGGAAACTTATCAGAATTACCTGGAAAAGGGCAATATCGAGGTTGCGCCTCTGGCCTATATGCGCGGCCGCACTCTGGACGATTCCTTCATTATCCTGGACGAAGCGCAGAACACCTCCCGGGAACAGATGAAGATGTTCCTGACCCGCATCGGCTTCGGCAGCAAGGCCGTGATCACCGGCGACGTGACCCAGATCGACCTCCCCCAGGATAAAGTCAGCGGCCTGAAGGAAGTCGTCAATGTTCTGCGGGACATCGACGATATCGAGATCTGCCGCCTGACCGGGGAGGACGTGGTCCGTCACGCCCTGGTGCAGAAGATCATAGAGGCTTACGAAAAATACGAAAAGGGCCACCCGCGCGATCCCGCGACGGCGGCGGCCCGGAGAAGAAGGCAAAACTGATGGCACGACATTCGATCCTGAAAAGCGGAGAAGTACCTTACCCCCGCTGGGCATCCCGCCTGGCTGCCCGCTGCATCCGAACGGTACTGCGCATGGAGGGCGTGCGCGTTCCCTGTGAGATCAACGTTCTGTTCACAGATGATGAAGGCATCCGCGCATTGAACCGGGATCTGCGGGGCGTGGATCGCGCGACGGACGTTCTCTCTTTCCCCGCCTTCAACTTCACTCCGGAAGCCTTCGATCCCGCAGACGGAGAAACGGATCCGGAAAGCGGCCTGCTGCCGCTGGGCGATATGGCGCTCAATCTGGATCGGATCCGGCTGCAGGGCAGGGAATACGGGACAGGGGAAAAACATGAGACCGCATACCTGACCGTACACAGCGTTCTGCATCTGCTGGGCTACGACCACGTGGACGAAGGGGAAGCCAAGAAGCAGATGCGCAATAGAGAACGAATGATTATGAGGATGATGAGATTATGAAGATCACGAGGACCGGAGTTTTTACCATAGCCGGACGGCCCAACGTGGGAAAAAGCACCCTGGCCAACTATATTGCGGGGGAGAAGATCGCCATCGTATCCCACAAGCCGCAGACGACCCGCAGCCGCATCAGCGCGATCTGCCAACGTGAGGACGCACAGCTGGTATTTCTGGATACGCCGGGCTATCACAAGCCCAAAAACGCCTTGGACAATTACCTGGACCGGATCGTGGAAAGCAGCGTTGCGGACAATATGGACGCCGTGGTGCTGATGGTGGAGCCCATTGCCAACGTCGGCAAACAGGAGCAGGCCCTGATCAAAATGATCCGCTCCTCCGGTTCACCCGCCGTCCTGGCGATCAACAAGTGCGATACGGTGAATAAGCCCGATCTGCTGGCCGTTATGAGCGCTTATGCTGGAGCCGGAGAGTTTGCCGAGATCATCCCCATCTCCGCCAAAACCGGCGAAGGCGTGGAGGAACTGCTGGCGATCCTGACCCGTTATACTGTGGAGGGCCCGCAGCTTTTCCCGGAGGACATGGTCACGGACCAGCCGGACCGTCAGATCGTGGCGGAAATCGTGCGGGAAAAGCTCCTTTACTGCCTGGAGCATGAGATCCCTCACGGAACCGCCGTGGAGGTGGAACGCTTCAGCGAGCGGGACGATGGCATCATCGACCTGGAAGTGACCATCTACTGCGAAAAGGCCAGCCATAAAAGCATCATCATCGGTCGGGGCGGCAGCATGCTCAAGCGCATCGGAGAGATGGCACGAAAAGATGTGGAGCGCTATATGGGCACCAAGGTCTATTTCAAAAGCTGGGTCAAGGTCAAGGAGAATTGGCGGGATCAGGACGCGATGCTTCGGAATTTCGGCTACCATGAGTGATACTGTCCTGAAAGGCCTGGTACTCCGAACCGCAGAATATAAGGAAAGCAGCAAGATGCTGACGGTGCTGACGGACGCATTGGGAAAGATCAGCATCTCAGCCCGGGGCGCCACGCGCCTGAATAGCCGCGTCGCTGCCGCCTGCCAGCCCATGGCCTTTTCGGAAATGACGGTCTCCGAGACCAAGGAACGGTATTATCTGAAGGAAGCCAATACGCTGGAGCTGTTTTCCGGGCTGACTGCCGATCTCAGGAGATACGCCCTGGGCTGCTATTTTCTGGAGCTGCTGGACGCCTCCTGCCCCGAAACGGTGGAGGAACCGGAAGCTCTCTCCCTGGGTCTCAACGCGCTGTGGCTGTTGTCGGAGGGAAAGAAGGATCCGAGAATCGTCAAAAGCGCTTTCGAGCTGCGGCTGATGACGCTGCTGGGATATCAGCCGGAAACGGAACAGTGCGCCGCCTGCGGCAGGGAAGAACCGGAGAACCCGACGCTGGATCTGCGGGGCGGCGCTCTCTATTGCCGGGACTGTGCTCTGCGCGCCCTGGCACAGAGGCCCATGGCTCTGGACGCTCCCTCGCTTCAGGCGATCCGGCATATCGTGTCCGCACAGCGGAAGAGTGTGTTCTCTTTCCGGGTGAGCGAGAGCGCTCTTCGCAGACTTGGCGACGCAGCGGAAAATTATGTAAAAGAACAATTGGAGCGTTCCTTCCGGACGCTGGATTACTACAAAAGCCTGTAACGGTGAAGGATATGAAAGCAAGAGAAGAATTTCTGGAAAAATCCATGCGCACTTTGGAACTGCCGCAGATCCTGCAGATCCTGCAGGAGGAGGCGGTTTGTGCGTCTGCAAAGGAAGAGGCGCTGAAGCTGCGGCCTTCCGATCTTATGACAGAGGTAAGCGAGCGCCTGAAAGAGACCAGCGACGGGAAACGGCTGATCTCCATGAAGGGGACGCCGCCCCTGGCCGACATCCGGGAGGTGACCGGGAGCCTTTCCAGGGCCCGTCTGGGCGGCATGCTGAATACCCGTGAGCTGCTGGATATCGCAGGGGTTCTGAGGGCTGCCCGCCAGATGAAAAGCTGGTCATCCGAGGATGCCGGGAGCCTTAGCGGCCTGTTTGGCGCATTGATCGCCAACAAGTTTCTGGAAGAGAAGATCACCCTCTCCATCGTGGGAGAGGACGAAATTGCAGACGCTGCCAGCAGCGAGCTGGCTTCCATCCGGCGTCACATGCGGGCTGCCAACGCCCGCATCCGCGACGTACTGAACAAGATCATTACCTCGCCCTCCTATTCCAGGATCCTGCAGGA
>JAEEGK010012161.1_pt1 | contig 19604 bp, 24 predicted proteins | sample 8958771 | NCBI WGS metagenome assembly JAEEGK01 (sample SAMN16246547, study PRJNA631951) | gut metagenome | biome: gut microbiome; feature: rumen; material: SC-attached | host: Bos | place: Iran: Karaj | collected 2018-10
ATACCTGCTCCATAGTGTATTCCCATCCTCCGGACCAGCCCTTGAAGTATTCATCATTTGCAATGGATAATCCATGGAATCCGTTGGGGAATACGTAATGTGCAAAAGGAACTTTATTCTTACGAAGTGCTTCAGCCATTAAGTAACTGTTTTCAACGGGAACAAGTCCGTCTTCAGCAGTCTGCCAGATAAAGCAGGGCACGGTATTTTCATCTGCCTGTTTTTCCAAAGAGAAATACTCAAGTTCTTCTGCGGAAGGATCATTTCCCAGCAGTGCTCTTATGGAATCCGCATGAGTAAATTCTCCGGTTGTGATAACGGGATATGAAAGTATTGCCCCGTCAGGCTTATTGGAGATCTTATCGTATTCGGGATTTACATCCTTAACATCAGAATAATGAACCGCAAGACTTCCGCATACATGTGCGCCCGCAGAGAATCCGCAGATAAAGAACTTCTTTCCGTCTATATTAAATTCTTCCGAATTCTTTCTGATATATCTGACCGCTCTTGAAATATCTTCAAGAGGCTGCTTCTTAAGAGGAACGGACATGGTGATATCCGTGGTATATGTGAGGACGAATACATTCATTCCCCTGTCGAAGAATTCCATAGCAGGAAGTTCAGCCTCATGAGAAACTACCATACAATATCCGCCGCCCGGAACAACAAGCATGCAGTCATGCTTTTCATCGTCATTATGAACATATGCAAAGATATTGGGAGTAAAGCCGTAAGCAGCTTCGTATGTGTACTCTCCCTCTTCCCAGATGTTTCTTCTGAAAGATTTGACAGACATCTTAGGAAGGTCTACGGGTTTATACTCATCTTCCGCATAATTTGCTTCCCATCTATCGATTTCCTCTTTGGAAACCGCAGTCTCAAGAACGGAATAGTATGCCTGCTTAGCTTCGCATTTCCTCCAGAACAAAAGAGGATAACTGGTCTCCCTTCTGAAACCGGAAAGCCAGCTGTTTTCATCAAGAAGGTTCCAGAAAGTTACGCTTGTGATATTTGCCTTTCCGTTCTTTTTGGCATCCACATACACCTTGAAAAACTCCGCATATCTGTCTGCAAGAGCCTTCATGGATTCATCGGAAGGGTCTGCATTATGCATATCAAGTTCAGTGATCTGGATCTGCAGTCCGAGAGCTCCATACATCTCAAGAGCTGTGCGGTAATCATCTATGGAGGGATGGTCCATGAGAAGATGGGACTGCATTCCCATACCGTCTACAAGTCCCTTGTCCATAAGAGGTTTTAAGATATTTTCGATTATGAAATCCCTCTTCCATTCCTGAGCTGTTTCATAGTCGTTATAGAATAGAGCTACACCCGGTGCAGCATATTTTCTGGCATATTCAAATGCCTTGATAACAAAATCTTCTCCTACGGTCTTCGTCCATGCCGACTTTCTGAAGGCTCCGTCATCAACCGCTTCATTGACAACATCCCATGCATATATCACACCGGGATAATTAGTCTGAACGAAATCCAGTACACCGTGAATATAACTCTCAAGCCTTGCAAGGACTGTTTCTCTGTCCGCATAGGGAAAATTCTCATTATATTTTTCGTGGAAGAACCACTTGGGAGTCTGATTATGCCATACAAGGGTGTGACCGCGCATGGCGATACCGTTTGCCTTGGCAAATTCCAGATAAGGGATCGCTCTGTCGAATTTCAGAGCGGGAGAAAGATTATATTTCTCAGGATCGCTCTTATTGGCATCCTTGTCCAGATAGAACATCGGCTTCATGTCATTTTCGCATGTGAAGCTGTTAAACTGTGATGTAAGAAGCTTCATATGTGCAGGTACATGAAGATTATAATTAGAGATTGCTGCGCCGACTTTGAAATACGGCTCGAAAGCTGTTTTGAGATTCATTTTTTTACCCCTACAGATCAAGGCGAAAACCGCCTCAAATATTTGGAAACCCTATCAACTATTATAATACGCACATCGCCCCGTTACAATAAATAAGCGAAACGCCCCGGGGTCAGCCGGGGCGTTTCTAGGCTTAGTCTACCGGATCAGGGGTTGATGTCTCCGGTATTATCCAAAACTCTGGGGAAGAGTAGGATTACTTTGAAAAGATCGCCGTCAACAACAAGATTTAACCTGCCGTTCATAAGTTCCATGAGGCTCTGGGCGATCGAAAGGCCAAGGCCGTTTCCTTCGGAACCTCTGGATGAGTCTCCTCTCGTGAATCTCTCAAGCAGTTCATCACTGGTCATATTCAGCATTTCACGGGAGGTGTTTTTAATTTCAATCACAGCATTTTCGGAACCGCCGCTTAAGTTTATATAAACCCTTGTTCCGGGCTGGGCGTATTTTGACACATTTACCAGGAGATTATCCAAAACTCTCTGAAGATGTTTGGTATCTGCCATGATATTTACAGGCTCTTCGGGAACATGAATCTTAAGTATCAGTTCCGAAGCCGCAAGTCTTTCTTCATACTCACCAATAACCTGATGAAGAACCATATTTACGTTACAGGGAGAAAGATCTGCCTTCAGGTTTCCGGTCTGAGCCTTTGAAGCTTCTATAAGGTCTTCCAAAAGCTTCTTCAACTTGATGGCCTGACGCTCAAGGGTTCCCAGATACTCACGGTTTGCAGGCTCATCCTCAGGCTGCTCCCTAAGAAGCTCTACATAACTAATGATGGAAGTAAGAGGGGTCTTAATATCATGAGAGACATTTGAGATCAGCTCTGTCTTAAATCTCTCGCTCTTCATACGCTCGTCGAGAGCTTTTTCAAGTCCTACACTTGCGGAATTGATTCCGTTTCCTATCTTCTTGAAATCGTAGAACATACGCCTGGTATCAACAGGTGTGTGGAGTTTTCCGTCTGCAAGCCTTGCAGCCCCCTTGGCAATCTTGTTGAGCTGGAGTACCGCTATGATGAAAAGAGGTATCAGCACGAGGGTCTGTACGAGCCATCCGGCTACTATAAGTCCTTCACTTGATTCATTAAAGGCAATAGCAAGAACAAAGGCTTCCGCAGAAGTGCACAGAATGCAGATACCTATAGCACGCCATAAGAGTCCTACATTCTCGCGCCACTGATACCTGAAAAATCTGCAGCCTTTACTCATAAAGGCTAAGAATCTTACCATGAAGAATCCGAAACAGATTATCGCAATAATACCGAATATCACGGACGTGACAATAGGGAGATATCTCCAGTCACAGATAAGTTCTATCCAGGGATCTGCTCTGACAAACAGATCGTCTTTGCTGTAATCCAAAGGATATGCAACACATGCTATCAGGTAGCAATCCTTACCGGTAACTATATCCTGAGGGGTCTTTTCCGTAGTAACGGTCCACTCGATATAATCTATGATCCAGCTGTCAAATTCGGATTTTGTGCCCGAAGTATAGTTATTCAGTTCTTCGGATTTGCACACCTCGATATCCGTAGGGATAATATCAATTCCATATCCCCTGTCATCGAGTATATACATATTACATAATTTGATGATCTCATCGGACCATCCTGTTCTGTCCTCATTGAACATCTCCACATTCTCGCCTCTGTGGATAGCGAAAACTTCGGACATATCTATTGAGAGATAAACCGGGAAATAATAACCGTCTTCGGTTATCAGATATGCCATATCCGTATTCCAGGCATATATGAATTTCTCTATTGAATGCTCTTCTGTTACGGCATCCCCGTTATCATAGTTGGAATAATTGGTTATATAGGCATAAGCACCCGGAAGAGAGTCGATATCATATTGAAAGATAGAATATTCTCCGAGTGTTGCGCTGTATTTAAACAGTAGTGTTTTATCCTCTTTCAGGATTTCATCAGGAAGAGTACATACTTCATAAGATGAAGCATCTGTCAGATCTACGCTCGTAGGATCGTCGGTGCAATATACACCATACTGAAAGTTGGTTTTTTCCAGCTGATCGAGCCTGAAATCGTTGTCATAATCGGAAAGAGCATAAACGGCGTAATTTTTTAATAATCTTTCATTAACATTATTGCGGAATCTAATAGTACTGTCATAGATTCCATAATCACCCAAATATACACATGTAACGACACTTATCAGGGTTATAACACCGGTGATCACGGTGAGTATAAACCAAAATATCGCTCCGTGTTTGCGACGCTCCTTTTTTTCGTCATCTTTACCAGTCATTCTTATCCTCACATATCACACATTGGACTTATCAATGTAATATCCTCTGCCCCATATCATCTTGAGATATCTGGGATCTGAAGGATCTATTTCAATCTTTTCACGAAGGTGCCTTATGTGAACCGCAACTATACTCTCTGTACCCATACAGTTGTCTTTCCACACCTCCTTATAGATCTCGGTAGGTGAGTAAACATTTCCGGGATTTTCCATCAAAAACTTGAGTATGTCGTATTCGGTACGTGTAAGGCGAACAGGCTCTCCGTCAAGCCATACTTCCTTGGTACGGTCTACTACTCTTATGCCTCCGCATACAAGCTCCTCTTCACCGGCGCCGGTTGCAGTATTTCCACCGAGCTGCATATATCTGCGAAGCCCCGAGCGAACTCTGGCCATAAGTTCTACGGGATTAAACGGTTTTGTAACATAATCGTCCGCACCCAGGTTCAGACCTAAAATCTTGTCGGTATCCTCACTTTTGGCAGTGAGCATAATGACAGGAACATTGCTGAATTCACGAATCTTGGAAAGAGCCGTAACGCCGTCCATAACGGGCATCATAATGTCTAATAAAACAAGATGAATCTCTTCGCTTTCAAGGATTTCTATGGCTTCTTTTCCGTTCGATGCCGTTTTGACGTCATAGCCTTCGGACTTAAGGAAGAGACTTATCGCATTTGCGATATCCTTTTCATCGTCGCATACAAGTACAGTTTCTTTAGCGTTGTCTTTCATATGTCCTGTCATGTTCCCTCCGGTTGTGATCACAGTATGTATTGTGACACTATTAAGTTTAAGATTCTATTAGCCAGTGCTTTAAGATTTGTTTAAGAGTTTACATAAAAATTATAACAAACAGGTCTATTCTTGCATTTCCAGTATCTCGAGGATGCTCCTAGTTATCTTCTCGGCATTTTCGATGATGCTTTGAATTGACTCCTTATCATCCTCATTATCCGCTGATTCCAGCAACAGATCCGCGTTTCCCCTGATAATGGTAAGAGGAGTTTTAAGGTCATGGGCGATCTGAGCCATATCTGCTTTGGTCTTCTGCTCATCCCTCCATTTGGATTCAAGGGATTCGGACAGTGACTTTTTCAGGTCATCCATGGCAAGAGCAATCTCATCCATCTCCCTGATGCCGGTTCTGAAGCCCTCTCCCGACAGATCGTGGGATTTAAGCTTTTCTGCGTGTTCCTCGGCCTTTCCCACAGCCTTTTTTACCACATGTATCAGGATAACGGTGGGCACTGCCACTTCAAGGATAAGAAGGAGAATAACTCCCATAAGGATCGGATATTCATTACCAACTCCCATATTATAGTGAATATGAGCCGAAATCCCGTCAATCGTCAGTTTGAGATATACGTCCTGACCCTGTAAAACCTTGGATTCAGGGTAGCTCTCGCACTGTTTTATGAAATTACGGAATTTCTTTTCATCCGAGCCGTCAAGTGCGGTAAACACTTCATTTCCGTCTTCGTCTGTCATTATACATCCGGCATTCTCCGGAAAAGAAGACATATCAAATTCTCCGGAAGCTTTGGTATCTGAAACCCAAGTTTCGACTTCCCTTTCAATCTCGCCGGGCTCGACATAAGAATCCGAATTCATCCATGCAGCGACGGATATAAGTGTTATCAGCACGGTTATTCCTATCAAACACATAATGGAGATCACATAGATCCCCACCATACGTCCGAAACTTATTCCTCTTTTTTCCATTTGTATCCTATTCCCCATACGGTTTCTATCGGTTCATATCCCTTTGCGGACAGCTTTTTTCTAAGATTTTTAACGTGCTCGGTTATAGCCGATTCATCGCCTGATTTCTTAAATCCGTATACCTTCTCGTAGATCTGCTCTTTGGAAAAAGCCTGACCCTTGTTTCTGATGAGGAGAAGCATGATGTCAAATTCACTCTTGGTTAAGGATACCTCCGCCTCACCGGCTTTCACCTTTCTGGACGTGGGATAAAGCGCGATTTCTCCTGACCTTATGCAGGATTCATTCTCTCTTTTATCCCTTCTGATATGAGCCGAGATTCTTGCTCTCAATTCGGCTACCGAGAAGGGCTTTCTGATGTAATCATCCGCACCCAGCGCAAGTCCGTATACCACATCCTCCTCAAGCGCCTTGGCACTCAGAAACAGTATGGGACATGTTGCATCTTCACGAATCCTTTGCAGGATCTCATAGCCGTCCTCTCCGGGCATCATTACATCCAGAATTATCAGATCAATATCCCCAAATGTCCGGGGAAGAGGCTCTGAGGGCCTGCAAACAGTTACTACTTCGTACTCTTTTTCCAGAGCTTTCCTGATGACCCTTAATATGCCGGGTTCATCATCTACTGCGAGAATTTTCATCTAACCACCGTAAATACAAGTATTGATAATGCGTACAGCACATATACATGTGCGGGGTAGAAGAAGTAGAAGAATTTCGAGCTTCCTTTGCCCCGCTCCCCATTATAGCAAAGCATGAAAGGAACTGCGAATATACTCATCCATTCATATGCTTCGAAAAAGAGAGCATTAAGAGAAAGACCTCCCATCATAAGTCCGACCAGGACAAAGCCTGCGAAAAGCTCGAATACAAGGTAAGCATAAATGCGGATCTTCTTATTCTTCGCAAATGAGAATCCGAAGAGGATCATGCCCTCGATCAAAGTCATGGTTCCGCCATCTACAATGTTGGTATGAAGGGGCAGAACAGTGTAATTAACCAGATTTGCAAAGAATAATCCGGTACCATTATTTGACGCCATAAGAGGCATATATACTGCCAAATTGAAGATAAAGGGAAGGATGATGGGGATCAGGGTAAGAGCAATTCCCTTTAAAATCTTTTTGTGAGCGATCATATCCATGCCCTGCATAACAACCATCAGGATCACGAAGCTCTGAAGCATGGCATTTGCGGGGATAAAGCCGTCGCCTCTGACAAATCCACTGAGTAAGTTATAGAATCCGAACTGAATCAGTCCCATTATCACGGAGATGACATATACCTTGTGGAAGTACTTTACCCTGTCATGAGTATGAATGAAACCCTCTACAAGGCAAAAAAGAAAGAGAGGTGCCGCAATTCTTCCAACCCACGAAAACCAGATGGGAATACGTCCCGTAAATTCAAAGAAATAGTGAATGTGATCCAGCACCATAGATATAAGTGCGATGTACTTGAGGCCAAAGCCCGATAAACCTTTTGTATTCTTAATGTTTTCCATAAAAAATATCCTCCTGTTGAAAAGAGGATATTTTAAAAGCATAAGGAAATTATAAGGTTTTTAAAAAAATATCAGCCTAAGCCCGGAATCTGTCCGGTAGCTGCCATATATGCACCGAGAGCTCCGTTAATAACAGAGGCAATAAGTCCTATGGCACTCATGACGATTCCTGCAATAGCCATTCCTCTCTTCTCGCTCTTAACAGATTTGATGCCGAGAACAAGTCCAACAATAGAGATTGGAAGTCCGAAAAGGGGAATAAACCATGCAATAAGTGAAATAATTCCAAGTACAAGTGATGCTACAGCCATTTCATAATCCTCCATAATCTTATTTAAATACAACGGTTGTATTTTATCAAAAACAGAGGTAAAAAACAAACCAAAGCAATTACGATGACTCCTTCTCAAAAATCTCTGTTAATTCATCTATGCTGTCAACAACATGATCAGGCCTTTTACTCTCGTCATCTATGGTCTGGTATACTGCATAGCCCTGACGCACCCATACGGTCTTCATCCCAAATTTCTTAGCCGGAATAATATCATTATCCAGCCTGTCGCCAATCATAAAGGCTTCAGAAGCATCACATCCTGCCTTATCAAGAGCCATTGTAAAAATCTTCTTATCAGGCTTGGCACATCCGGCTTCCGCTGAAGCCATTACTACGTCAAAGTATTTTCCGATTCCCCAATTGTCGATTCTCTCCTGTGTTCCGGGTGCCTGATTTGCTATGATTCCGAGCTTATATTTGCCGTGTAAAGCAGAAAGTAAACTCGGGGTTCCTTCATACAGTTTTTCCAGGCTATTATCCCACTTAGGCAAAACCACTCCGTAGCTTTCTGCAGCAGTCTTGATGGGTGTCGGGCTTATTTTAGCTTCCTCATAAACCTTATTCATAAATTCATCACGGTCGATACCGGCATTTTTAATAGCATACTCGCATCTGCTTAAAAGAACATCGCTTTCATCAATAAGCGTAGAACCGAGATCAAAAAACAACCATTTCATTAAGCTTTCTCCTGACATCCGGAATAACTCATTTCATTGATCTTTGCCAACTTCCAGAACGTATACATCGGATTCAAATGTAACGCTTCCGTCATTTTTGGAATATGATGAGCTATGATCATAAACCATTCCGAGTTTTTGCAACACTTTCGCGCTGCCCACGTTTTCTTTGGCACACTCACCTTCGAAGGTATGTGCACCATAGGTCTTAACCGCATGGTCCATGAACGCTTTCATGCCTTCTGTTGTGTACCCTTTTCCCCAGTCATCATATCGATTCACATAGGATAAAGTCCAAACATCTCTGTCAACGACATGATTTAACGCATACGTTCCGACAGCATGTCCATCATTCTTATCCATTACAAGCATCAGGATGTTGATCTTTGATGTGGGATCCTTCTTGGGAAGCCAGACAAGAGTGTCTTCGGGTGCCTTGCAGGGAGAACTCATCAAATATTTATATACTCTCTCATCCATATCCCATGCGGTCATTGCCAGATAATCGTCAGGTCTTAAACGTCTCATTATAAGTCTTTCTGTCTCTACAACTTCCTCACCGGGATTATATAGTTTTTCTTTATTCATTTCATTTATCCAATCCGTCTATAAAGTTCTTTATTTCCGCGCTCATTTCATCGCTCTTGTAATAATGCAGATAATGACCGCAGTCATAACAGATTAATTTTGCATTTATCTCTTTTGCAAAAGTCTGCTGGTTTTGAATCCAGTTTCTGAAAGTCTGCTTTCCGTCGGAGCAAAATAGTAACGCAGGACATTTTACAGTCCCATGTTCACCCACAAACGATGCATTTTGTTTTATATGTTCCGCCTCTCTGAAATAACAATCATTGAATGCATTTCTCTTGCGCAGAAGCTTTATTTGACGCTTATCATTCTCGGTTAATGTAGCGTTATGCGGTATTGTAGACAGTCCGTATAACTTCAGTTTCTTCAGGAAACACATGGTCCTGACTCTGCTGTTTACATCCGAATCGGTCCATTCGGCATATGAGACCGGAGAGGTCATGTCGAGCCCTATAAGAGCACTTACCTCATCAGGGTACATTTGAATCCACCTGATTGCCTCTATTCCCGCCATGGAATGCGGCAAAAGAATATAGGGTCCTTTTTCTCCAAGCATATTCAGCGCCGTTCGCTGTGTATTAACCAGAGAATCAATATCACATGGAGTATCGTAAATATCCGAATACCCGTAGCCAAACTTTTCTACTACAATTATTCGAAAATCACTTTTCAGTTTCTCGTACAGAATTTTGAAATCATATACAGGTGCTACCGTACTTGATCCGGACATAAAAACAAGTTTCGGTTTATTCTCGTCACCGGTACGATATACGTGAATCTTATGATTGTCTATTTCCACCATTTCCCCAATGGGCAGTAGCTGTTCTGAATTTTTCATGATTTTATCAGTTTATCCAGTTCACAAAGAAGTTTTGATTTCATTTCTTCAAGAGTTTCAGAGTCAGGTCTGTTGCTGTCGGAATACATTTCATTCATCGGATACCACCAAACAGGGCCTCTGCCATTGTTTCCGTAATTCTCAATGTCGCCTGCTATTCTCGGAAACAAATGCCAGTGAATATGTGCACCGCCATCTCCGTTTCCCAGACATTCATAATTCATTTTTGCTGCTCCGAAAGCATTTTTAACCGCTTCCGCAACAAGTGTCATTTCATATAAATGCTTTGTTCTTGTAGCCTCATCAAGGTCAAACAGTTCGACTACATGATCCTTATAAAGAAAAAGTGAATATCCCTTAAAATGCTGGAAATCTCCGATCACCACATATCCGGTTTCAAGTTCCTTTACGAAAAAAGGATTATTTCCTTCTTTAGTCTGTTTGATTCTATCACATATAAAACACATATAAACTCCTTATCCATTTTCTCTTTCATAATCCATCATAACAAGGTTCTTTCCGTTAGGCAGAGGATATTCCTCTGTTTTCAATAATGTGTATCCGATCTCATTCATTACCTTTGTAAGAGATGTCTCATCCATCTGATGATGTACAGCATCTAAGCCGTCAAAAGCATGAAGATATGGAGAATCAGAAACCCAGGTTTTATCATCAGTGTTTAACTGAATGATGCAGGATACATATTTAGCTTCGGATTTTAATACAGCTTTAGCAAACGCGTCATATCCAACATATTCAATAAACAGATTTGCTATAACCAGCTCCGCCTGTGGCAGTTTATCTGTTTCTGCCATAAGATCGATTCTGTGGCATTCGAGTATATCCTGTAATTGAGAATAGCGTTCTTTTACCGCAGACAAGTATTCTTCATTAATATCAATCCCGTATATCCTGATATACTTTTCTCGTTTCACATGCTCCAGACCGTTTCCGCCGGCAATTCCAAATATCATAGCCGTGTTAACAGGGTACTCTTCAAGCTGTTTTTTCATCATTTCATTCATCGCCTGAAGCTGTTTTACGGAGTCAAGGCTCATGTGATTCTCATAATCAGACAGACTGATTTCTTCCCATGGATTCATAATCAATCCCTACCAGTTGTGTTAATCGGTGAATCAACAAAACTTCTATATGCTTCAACGTACTCTCTAATAATTTCCGGAGTATCAGAATCGTTTTTAAACTTATTAAGAACCGTGTTTATAATTGTTCTGAAATATTCCAGCCAGTCTGGATGTGATATCCAAAAATCATCATCAATCCGGGTGGCATCATATAGAACCTCTCCTTTTGAGAACAAACCCGGAATCAAAGGATCCTCATCAAGTTTTTCGGAAACATAGGGCAAACATTGTTCCAATAAAACTTTTTCCTTCAAGCAAATCACCCACTCTGCCCAGGTATATTCCGATAGCGTTCTTTTCAAAACACGTATGTGAACAGCAGATCTGGCATTCATAAAATCCTCTACGATTTCCTCAGGGAGCAAATCCTGTCCTGTTTTGAGCATTATATTCGCTGTAATTTCAGATTTTATTGCCATTATCTTTCGCTTTCTTCAATCCTCGAACCATGAACACAATCCATGCCCCAATCGTTGCACCGAGCGTATTAAGAAACAAGTCATCAACATCCGTATGTCTTCCAAGACAGAAAAGCTGTGTCACTTCGATAAACAGAGTAAAACCTGCACCTGCTAAAACAGTCTTTTTAAAACTATCAAGTTTTCTGAAACATATCGGCCAAACAATCCCTACAGGAATAAACATTGCGATGTTTCCGATGATATTCATCTGCCAGCCATCATACCTGTCAACCAAAAAGAAAAACGGAATAAGACTGATTATATCATGAATATCATCTCCAAAGCCCAACTTCAGTGTCGGTAATTTACCATTATCAAGATGGAATTCAAAATAAACGAATCTAAAAATCACAACAATACAAACATAAACCAGGAGAAGTTGAATTTCCCGTTTTACCGAAGCTTTCTTTTCCTTAATTGCAACCGCAATACGGGTGATAATCCATAGTATTGTTGTAATAAGCCATAGTTGAAAAAATGTAATTTCGATCATTTCGTTGCTTTTCTCACTTTGAATACTAGTTTACATCCACCCATAGGTGATATTTACTACAGTGAATACATTGGAACAGATGCAAACAACATCCTCAGACGAATAAATATGTTCAATATACTCGCTTATTTGATTACCCCTCTTTTTCAATGATCCAATCCACAGCTGTCGGTAGATGCATCATATGATGAGAAGTCATCGGAGTCAAAATCATACCGCCAATCGTAAGTCTTCCCCAGAAAACCAAGAGCCAAACAGAACGGAAATCAGTTGTCACTCCGCCTTCTTCCAATATTCTCATCACCCATTCTTCGGGCACCATGGATTTGATCTGTTCCAAAGTCAGCTTTGATAAAATGCGCCTGGTATTCTTTCCGACCTCGATCATATAATTTCTGAGTTCATCCGCATTGATTGCTTTTGCCCAGGAAACCAGCTCATCAGGTTCCAATGCGTTACCTGTATCCGTTATTGATGAACCGATTCTCTTCTGCCAATCATCATTAAAAATCTGCTTGCCGTTTTCCATCAGTATATTACTGACCAGATCCTCTATTCTGTATGTATGCCAAAGTTGCCAGCAGATTGGCACCGTCTTTGATCCGGCATATTTCAGATCCGTATCCCAGGTTTCTCTCTGAACAAATTCGTTCTGGTGGCCCTTCATCATATAGTCCAAAACAAAATCTGCTATAGTCTTTTCCTCACGTCCAGATATCTCCGCGGGATGCACCATTGCATGTAATTCTAATGTAAGCTCTCGAATTTTCAATAAATCATCACCTTCAAGAGCAGTTTTTAATTCTTCAAATTTAGAATTAATTGCTGAGATTACTTTTTCTTTATCCATATTGTCTCCTTTATTCCTACTCCATTATCAGCCATTGATCCATTCCGGGACCGGCATCATCATTAGGGCGTACTCTGAACCCGAATTTCTCGTAAAAGGGCTCTTTTCCTTTCGCCGAGTTTAAAGTCAGTTTTACTTTATATCCGGGCTTCATCCCCTCCTTCAATTTTTGTATGCTTGCTTCTACCAGCTTACGGCCGATGCCCTGACCTTGATAATCCGGAGCTACAATAACATCAGACAAAAATGCTATATACCCTCCATCCCAGAGCAGCCTTACGACTCCAATAGCCTTTTCATCATCACGTACACACATAACCATATAAGCCTTGTCTATACAAGCCTCTGCCTGTTCAAGTGGGAACTCAACCCATCCCACCATTTTACGTAAATCCATATATTCCTCAGGTGTAATGAAGTCTCCGTATTTAATCATGTCATTTGCTCCGTTTCAGATAATCACTAATATATTCAAAATCACAGCCTGCATTTTGAGCTGTTCTGTAATCTTTATCCTCATCGCCGACATACAATATATCTGTACTCTCGACACCATAGCATTCGGATATATATGAAATCCCTTTGGGGTTAGGTTTCCTATAACCGCATGACTGTGACGATACATATAAGTCTATATGCGAGAGAAGCTCAGGTATTGATTCTTTAAACATTTCATCCGGCATTCCGTTAGGCAGATCCGTGAGAGCAGCTACCTTACATCCATTTTGATGTGCGGAATCAATAACTTCATTGGTATATGGAAAAAGCAAGGCTTTCAATTCCAAACCGGAAAAAAAGTCATGAATCACTGTCTCAATACCTGGTTTGATGTTCCAATGAGAAATCGCCTGCTCAAATATCACCTCGGGAGCAATTTCATTTTCTCTTCCGCTAAGCCTTGGATTGAATGATTTCAATATTTCCGATGATTCTGATATTTCATCATCACTCAGAAATAAATCGTTGTTTTCACTCACCGTTCTAAATCCCTGACAGTAATAGTCGCTCCAGTTTAAAGGCATCCCGGAATATTCCATCAAGGTTCCGCCCAGATCAAATACTATGACTTTATATTTTGATAAGTAATCTGTCATATTCTGTTATCCCTAGACAGCATCAGAATTCCTGAACAAAATGTAACTTTCTCAAAATGTAACTGAGGAAACTCCGATCTTAATTCATCGGCCACGCAATAGATTTCCTCATCATCCCATTCGTCACCGCTTTCCTCTCTGCATTTATCCATCTCAACACGACTTTCAAAAGCCACATCACCTATTAATATCTTGCCATCATCCTTCAAACGATCAATTAATTCTCTCAAGAAAATAATCTTTTGTTCATCATTCAAGTGGTGTATGGAATAAGTTGCAACAATAAAATCATATGACTTTTGCTTCAGCGGTTCTACCAATCCCTGTGCAAAATCCCCATGATAAAGGTGAGCTTCCGGCATCTTATCAGAGGCAATCTTAATCATTTCGGAAGAAAAATCCTGTCCGTAAATCCCGCATCCGTTCTCATACAGTTTAGTAGTCAGTGTGGCTGTACCAAAACCTATATCAAGTACTTCTGCATTGGGTTTATCCATTATCAATTCATATATTTTTCCCAAAATCTTTTTGTAACCGGCAAACGGGTAGGTATTATCTTCATCTGATAATCCGACCGCTTTATCATATTCGTCTGCCCATAAATCAAAGCCTTTATTATCTAACATGTATACCTCTTCAAATATGATTTTTCCGCAGCAATCTATTTTCAGATAACCGAATATCCTTCAATCGAAAGCATGGATAATGCTTTTTCAAAATTCTCTTCTTTCACCAGGATATAGTCCGTATTGAACGTGGATACGGCAAAAATGCCAATTTTATTTTCAGCAAGAATTCCCGATATTTTTGCTAGGATACCGATAAGAGAGAAATCCAATACCCCTTGTATGCGAAATCCTCGCCATCCATCGTCACGTTCCAATGTGTTTTCGGGTGTATCTTGTGTCTTACACACAAGAGAAATCTCTTCGTCCGTCTTACCGATGAAATAGAACTCCCTGTTTACATCGATATCAGTAACTGATTTCACCTTACATACAGTTAATTGATATTCCAATTTTTTAAGTTCCATCAGATCATGTCTCCGTCAAACTCTTTCTCATAATCACAACACCGGCTTGCCCAGCAATTTCGGAAAATCCCGCCTTTTCATAAAGCCTTACAGGTCCGGTAAAATCATAATCATTACGAACTTCGTTTTTCTTGGCATAGCCTTCTACCGCAACATATCCGTCTGCTTTTGCATCAGAACATATCCGCTCAATAAAAGCCGAGGCAATTCCCATCCCTCTATAACCAGGGGCTATTTCAAAACATACAATCGATACTGTTTTACCGCTTTTGTTTTCTCTTGCGAATTCAGGTACAAACCCTTCGTAGCTGTCAATATCCGCAGCATTGCACCAACCTATGGATATATCACCATCGTATGCCAGATAGCCTGAGATCTTGTCTTTATCAAGCATATCCACTGCATATTTTCTGATGGTTTCTTTTACACCATATGTCTTAAATTCACTAACCATTTGCTTAATGGTATCTTCATCCTGATTTGGTGAAGTGCAATAACACGGTCCGTTGGGATTGCCGTCGGAAAACGCACGATTATCAAAAAAATCAAGATAATCATCATTTAATTCATGTGTTAATTTCTTAATAACAATGTCTTTCATAACAACTCCATATCTATTTATGCCAAGCTATAATGGCTTAATAAAGACGCTTAGCCCATCCTTGATACCTATATAGTCAAATCCCTCATGAATTGCGATTGTCTTTGTGATTTCCTGCTTAGGATCACACTCAATCACCGCTTGTTTACCAAGAGCCGTAGCTTTATGCAATAGGTCTCTCGTCAGTTCTGTCGCATATCCTTTTCCCCAGTATTTCTTTTTGATAAGCCATCCTATCTCCATACTGTCGGAATCATATTCATGAAATATCACATAGCCGACAAACTCTGCTTCATCATTTTCCGCAGCATATACTTTGGGTGGTTCACACAAACCGAAGTTATTAATGAACTGTTTTGTCTTTTCCATGGAATACGGAGGCTCTATATATTTCATCACCTCAGGATCTGAAAGAACCTCGTAGAGATGCGTCGCATCCGATTCTGTAAATCTTCTGATTCTCATACTATCCTTTATCTACATGTGCCAGCTCAATCAGTTCGACCAATTCATTATTATTGAATCGCAACTCTACGATGTATGGCATCCAATTAACAATACGGAGAAAGTCTTTTACTCCAAAGTCATTATTATAATGATGCAATATTGTGCTCAGGGCTGTTCCGTGAGTTCCGATAACTATGGTTTTTCCTTTATACTTATCGAGAATATCCTTCAAAGCTTCAATGTTGCGTTTCTGAACAGAATTCAGGCACTCTCCGTCTTCTTCAGCAAACGAAAAATCCTGCCATCTTTTTTCGAGAAGCCCCGCTTCATAACTGCCCGCTTTGCGCTCTCTCAGCCTTTCATCCGTAGTGATGTCCATTCCAAAATGCTCTGAGGCAGGCTTAATAGTATCCATGCTTCTTTTATAAGGGCTGGACAAAAATGCATCTATTTTCCTGTCCTTTAGGGTATCCAATACTATTTCTCTGTCTTTTAGTCCCGCCTCACTCAAAGGCCTGGTTCTGTCATCTTCTCCATAAACAGACTGGGCATGGCGGACAAATATAATGTTAGTCATCAGTTCTCCGTTAAACCACTTAGCCATTTAGGAAACTCATAATTATATGTGTATCACATACACATGGAAATATTATATTATACGGAAACGATACTTCAAATAAAAAAAGCCTTCATTGCAACGAATAATTGCAATGAAGGCTTTTATAGCACATTCTATAATCACTTATCTATGGCATTATATATGGCTTCCGCCAGTCTTTCATGTCCCTCTTCGCTCAAATGCTCGTCATCAACTTCGCTTGCCTTGGCATAGTCTGAAGCTGCTACGAACTTATTACCGTGACGGGCTGCAATCTCTTTGTAGACTTCCTTAAGGCCTTTACAGACTTCAATGGATTTTTTGTCAAACTCGGGATCCTTCTCCGGTCTCCATACGTCATCCCCCAGGAGGATAGGAGAGACGAGGACGATATTTTCCGGAGCTATATATTTCTCAATCTCGGCAAGACATCTTTCGACGCCTTTACCGATGGTATAGGGCGAAGCGTTATAGTAAGTCTTACAGTCATTGGTTCCCAGCATGAGTATCACACCGTCGACAGGATAATGACTTTCCAGAAGAACAGGAAGGAGATCCACTCCTCTTCTGTCGGGTCTGAGTTCATCCTCAAAAACTGTGGTTCTGCCGCAAAGGCCTTCTTCATATACCCTGACATCTTTAAGTTTGTCTTCAAGTATTCCCGTCCATCTCTTATTTCTGGGATATCTGTTCTTTAAGTTTTTACCGGGTACAAGTCCCCATGTATTTGAATCGCCGTATGCAAGAAGTTCTCTCATATCCTGCCTCCGTTATATATCTTTTCTATACATGTATGAGAATACCAAACTATATGCATCCGCGCTAATACCTGATACTTATATTCTGCTATAGCCTGAGTCTATATAGAAAAACACTCATCTTGCGATGAGTGTTTTGATACCTGCTTTATCAAGTGCGGCTCCCAGTATGTAGAAGACCGCTGCACTGCCCAGTCCCTGAATTGAATTGGATGTGACTGATACAAGGAAGGCTGTTTCTTTTCCGTATAGTATAAGCTCTGCAAAATAGTAACCGATTATGGTGATGAGCATTGCTATCACGGGAGCTATAAGATTTCTTTTTGCAAGAAGCTTATTATGCTTTGAAGTAAAGGGAATAACTATCAGGATCTTGATTATGACCGTTGCGGGTGCCCACATGGGTGCGGTCAAGAGATCTGCAAGTCCTCCTCCGATGGCGCCTGCTGCCATTGCATAGGGCGTGGGAAGAAGCGCCGCCGCCAGATATATGAGAGCATCTCCCAGATGTATGTATCCGTTGGGGCCCGCCGGGATATGCAGTATATAGGCTGTAAACAACGCTATAAGTGCAGCGAACAGCCCCGCAAGTGTTATATATCTTAATTTTATGTCCGATTTCATATAAACCACTTCCAAACAGTTAATAAAATGCTAACAGTACAATAAACGAGAGGGGCTCCTATGTCAATTTGATAAATACTTTAGCTGGCTACAGGCACAGGCTATAACCCGGGCAAAGAGCCTAAGCTCTCCTTCTTATCCTTGCCTTAAGAATTTTGAAATAGTAATATACTCATTGACAGCCATATTGTTTACAACGTCTTACAAAAAAGGATAAAAATGAAAAGAATAGCAAAACATCTATTATTAGGACTTACCGCATTGTTATTTGCATCTGTAATCTTGTCAGGATGCTCTGTATCTATGGAAGATCCTGTAGCTGATGAATACCTCGTTGAAATGCTTGATGCCATCAGAGAAAATGATGCCGATGCCGCATATGATTTTTTCGTAGAAGGGTATGTAGAACGGGACGATATGGAGAAAACCGTAGATACCCTAAGTACGTTATGGACATATGATGAGTATGATTACAAGTTAGTCTACAAGGGGATCAAATCCACTGTAGGAACCCACGGTACCGTCACGTATAACGAAAGAAAATATACCGTGACCGTAGGTGATGATTCTTACACCGTCACTCTCTCATATATAGATGATGAAGGTTTAGTCGGTTTTCATATGCAGTTTTAATCACCATCCCGCTAAATAAACAATATAAAAACCTCCGCTTTTCAGCGGAGGTTTTCTTATATCACATCTCAGATCATTGATGCTTCCCAGCACTCGGGAGCCTTGAGGTTAAGGATTGAAGCTACGGTAGCTGCAACGTTTGCAAGTCCGTACTCACCGTCCTTAATGGTGTAGGTGTTCTTCTTATCATAGATGATGAAAGGAACAGGATTGAGTGAGTGAGCGGTACGAACCTGAAGCTCGCCCTTCTTGTTCTTCTCAAGCATCTCGTCTGCATTACCGTGGTCTGCGGTTACGAGAAGAGTTACATTGTACTCGTCACAAACCTTGATAAGTCTTGCAAGTCCAAGATCAACTGCCTCAACACCGGTAACGGTTGCATCGAAGTTTCCGGTATGTCCTACCATGTCGCCATTAGGGAAGTTGCATCTGATGAAGTCATACTTCTCGGACTTGATAGCCTCGATAACATCATCGGTGATCTCAGCAGACTTCATCCAAGGGCGCTCATCAAATGATACGTTGTCTGAAGGGATCTCTTTGAAGGTCTCAAGCTCTTCACTGAACTTGGAGCTTCTGTTTCCGTTCCAGAAATAGGTAACATGTCCGTACTTCTGAGTCTCGGAAACTGCATACTGGCTGAGTCCCGCATTAACAAGAAGCTCTGAAAGAGTATTCTTGATCTCGGGGGGATTTACGAGGTAGTGAGTAGGGATGTGAAGATCTCCGTCATACTCAAGCATTCCTGCGTAATAGCATCCGAGCTTGGGTCCTCTGTTGAAGTAATTGAATTCCTCATAGTCAAATGCCATGGAGATCTCAAGAGCACGGTCTCCGCGGAAGTTGAAGAGGATAACGCTGTCTTCTTTTGCAACAGGGCCTACTGCCTTTCCGTCCTTAGCGATGACGAAAGCGGGAAGATCCTGGTCGATTACATCGAGTTCTTTTCTGTAAGCTTCGATAGCTTCGGTAGCATTATCAAACTGACGGCCCTCTCCCTTTACGTGGGTGTTCCATCCGAGCTCTACCATGCC
>JAEEGK010012162.1_pt1 | contig 19603 bp, 14 predicted proteins | sample 8958771 | NCBI WGS metagenome assembly JAEEGK01 (sample SAMN16246547, study PRJNA631951) | gut metagenome | biome: gut microbiome; feature: rumen; material: SC-attached | host: Bos | place: Iran: Karaj | collected 2018-10
ACTGCTCCCGGGGATAAATCAGCCGCTTCTCTTTTATAGCCTTTACGGTTTGCAGGGAAGGGTCTTTTAAATAGCTGTCAATAAAGGCCTGTGTATCATAACTGCCCTGACCGGTATAGACAGGTAACAGCATAATATCCGGGTTGATTTTGATCAGCATCTCTTTGGTCAGCTGCTGGCCGTTTTTCAGCCCGGCAGCCGCGATGCCGTTGATTACATTGGCCTCACGGCAGGCATCGTCATACGCACAGCCAGACCCACCATAGGCAGTCATCAGAGACAGAAGAACGACATTTTTCCTCTGTTCCGGTTTGATTTTACCCGTTTTCTCCCGAATCTCAGCTAACTTTTTATCCATCATCCCAATAAGCTGCCTTCCTTTTTCCGGTTCCCCTATTGCCGCAGCAACCTGTGAGACTGCGTCTTTTGCATCCTGAATTGTTTCGGGAGATTTTACTGAAACGACCTTTAATCCCAAATCCCGCATGCTTTGAATCTTTTCTGCCTGTGTCCAGTCGGAAACAATAACCAGATCCGGTTTCATAGATAACACTTCTTCTGCGCCGGGATTTCCGACTTTTCTAGTAATTTTCTTTGCAATAGGAATAATATTAGACAATACCGGGTCATCCAATAATGAATTGATACCAACCAGGTGATCACTGGTGACCAGTCCCAGCACAATCTGGTCCGTATACATAGAGAAGGTCAGGATTCTTTTCGGTTTTGAAGAAAAAGTAATCTTGGTTCCGGTTAAATCGGTTACCGAATATGAATCGGTTGTATTCGTTTCCTGCTTGTTTTGCGCTGCATTTGTTTTACTGCTGCTTTGCGATTGCGGGGAAGAGTTGCAGCCGGAAAGCAATGCAGAAATAACGAATAATGAAAAAAGAAACAGGGTTAAAATCTTCCTTATGCGCATAATACTGTCCTTTAGAAACTCATCGCATCTGTGTTGATATAAAAAACTATAATAATCTACTCATCTGTCGTTACGAAGAGGACAGACAAAGAGTACCACACGATAATTATATTCATTTTAAAAAGTATTTACAATAATACGTGTAAGGCGCTTAACTCTTTCCGAACACTTCGGGATATGACATTTTCGCTACTTCTTCTACTGCGTCAGCGATATACTGTGATACGGTAAGCACCAGCGCGCCGGAAATCATATAGACCTTTCCCTGTTGCACAGCTTTCATTCCCCGGTACGAAGGATTATTCAATATTTTTCGTTTTTCTCCATCGGGGTTGTGTTTACCGTCATAATCCCAGTCAGGCACAAAAATTATATCCGGGTTCAGTTCGACAACTTTTTCCTGGGTAATCTCCATGGCGCTGGGATACTTCAGTTCCAGCGTTGCGTCACTGACTCCCGCATGGCGGCATACGTCACCAAAGCTGTTGTCCGGAGCATAAAACGCTCCTTCTGACCGAAGCTGTATGACACGTTTGCGCCGGTCCCGCGGTACTGCTTCAAGCCGTTTTTGCACCTTTCCGATTCTCTCTTCCATTCGTGCAACAAGCGCTTCCCCTTTTTCCTTTTCTCCGGTCAGGGCCGCAATCTGGCGAATAGATCTTTTTACACCTTTAATATCAGACGGCGTTTTGTAAATATAGACCTTCAGTCCCAGTTCCCGTGCAGACTGCAGCATTTCCGGCGGATGGAAATCCGGTATGATTACCAGATCCGGTTTGAATGCCAACACGCCTTCCACACTATTACCCTGCACCCGGTTAGGGACCTGTTTTGCTTCTTTCACAATGCTGGAAACTCCGGGATCATCTACCAGTCTTGATAATGCCGCGATACGCTCCGGTTTGACTAACGCCATCAAAATTTCATCTGTACTAATGGAATAGGAAACAATACGCTTAGGCTTTTCCAAAAATTGAAGCATAAGACCGGTGTCATCTGTTATGGTATAAGAAGGCTGCAGTTTAGCAGTGCTTTTGGAAGATATGCCTGTTTTTTCACTTTGACACCCGGAAAAAAACGCCATAAGCGAAATCAACAGTAAGAGGATTACGAAAAATGATACTTTCTTATTGTTTTTTTTATTGTTCATTTCAAACTCTTATATCGCTTGTTTTAGAACAATGCTCTATGCACGGCATAATGAAAAAGAGAGATGAACCGATGACTCGGCTCATCTCTCTTGTTACAATATTAGAAAGAATACTCAATACCACCAACAATAGAGCGACCGGGCATGGTGTACCAGGAGCCGGGGGGCATATACGATGAAACAGCAGAGTGCTCAGCATAAAACTTGTCAAACAAATTGTTGATTTTAAGATAAGCCTTCAGTTCCTTGATAGGCTTGTAATTAAACGCCAAGTCGACAATTACGTAATTATCTGCCGGGAAATAGCCTGAACCGGTTCCTTTCCGGTCCAAAGATGCCCTTGCCATTAAGTCTGCATCGAACTTTTTACTGTTGTAAGATAATCCCAAGTTAATGGCATGTTTAGGAATATATCCATTACTATTGCGACTTACAACACCCGCCTGTGTCTGTTCTGTATTCGTATAAGTGTAGCCTAATGAAGTGAAGAAGTTCTTTCCAAAAGCCTTTTTAAACTGAACATCAAAGCCTTTTGCCTCTTCGTCTTCAATATTCGCGTATTTATATGTTCCATAATCAAATCCGATGGCATCATGTGATTTTCTATAGAATACATGCGCTGCCATGGCGGCAGTTTCGTCGAACTTATGATTCCATCCTAATTCCCAGGTATAACCTTTTTCCGGATCAAGATCGCGGTTTCCGTAAGTAGCATCAAAATAGTTCAATGCTGTCGGCGCAACAAAGAATCTGCTGTAAGAAAGGTATACATTGTTGTTGTCATCCGCTTTGTAACCTAAATTAAAACGAGGGGTAAACGCGCTTCCCGCAGTGGAATGTTTATCATAGCGCAATCCGGTATTTAAATCCCATTTCTTCGCAAAATTCCACTCATCCTGCAGGAATATAGCTTTTTTCACAATGGTTTCTTTCGTTGCAGACGGGCCCCATGCGGAATCATATAGATAATTGAAATCATCACTCATATAATTAAGCCCGACAATCAGCGTGTTAGTATCACTTAACTTAGCGGTTAACTGATCGTTAATCTCCCAACTTGTAGACTTATAATTGGTGCTCGAAGGATTTTGATCATCATACCTGGTATTAAATTTGATACGTTTGAACGTAAACTGGTTCGAAACCGTATCACTAAATTTCTGATTCGAATTTACCGTAAACTCATCAGTATTGGTAAAACCATCTGTAAGCCCACCGCCATAGAATGTATCATTATATTTGAAGTCCGATTTATATTTGTTATAGGCTATGGACAAATCAGTCCCTTCACTAAACTCATTCCTGACAAAGACTCCTAATGTCTTGGCATCCAAATCACGTGTGATTTTTTCACCATGCCCATCTTTTGCATCGCCCAAGTCATTCTTCTTGGCATTGATCCGGTATGTCAGCTTTCCGTTTTCAGTTTTTCCCTGATGGTAGAACGCAAATTCCCTTGCGCCAAAACTTCCGGCTTCTGCTCTTAATTTTGTAACAGGTTCCGCTGTTTGTTTGGTAATAATATTAATAACGCCACCTTTTGCATCAGCACCATACAAGGCAGATGCAGCGCCTTTTAATGTTTCAATGCGTTCAATATTCTCTACCGGAACAAACATGGTTGAAGCCAGCGGAGCAATATCGGACTGGGAAACTCTCACACCGTCCACTAATACAACAACCTGGTTGGAGCCATTAAGACGAATGGAGTTGCTGTTATCGTAACCGGGACGACCGTAATCAAAAATTACCGCGCCTGGAACATCCCTCAAAGCATCTTTTACTGTTGTGTAATGACGATTCTCAATGTCCTTTGCCGTAATTACACTTAAATTCGCATGTGCATCAAATTCAGTTACGGGCGTTCTCGTTGCCGTCACAACAATCTGATCCAGATTGAATCCCTGCAAAGCAGCTTCTTCGGCCGCCGCATCTTCCGCATGGACTACAGCTCCCCCAAAAGGCAAAACGCTGATTGTTCCGCAGATTAATGCTGTCATAAGCATTCCTTTGCTTACTTTCCTCATCATCACTAACACCTCTCAATTTTTAAATAATATTTATTGAAAATATTTCCTGCAGCCAGTCTTTCATGGTCCCGCAGTACTTTATTTGCAATCCTAAATATAAAACCAAAAGTCAGATTACTTGGATTTTAAGGTTGTCTTCAGATAAAATTAAGTTTTTAAAAAATGTAACTTTAATAATAAATAGTTTTATTAGTGTTCATGTTTCATATAATAAACTATATACTTACAATATAGTCAATATCTATTTTTAATTATTTCTGTAGAAATATACAAAAGAACGCAAATTCAGTTAAAAGTTGCAATCTTTTTACTGAGTTTATAAAAAAACGTGATTTGAATCTTTTATATATGATTCAAACCACGTTTTTTTCTTTTAATACTGTTTATATTCCCAAATTCCTTACAATATGCAGGATATCTCCCTGTGACAATTGTTTCAGTTTGTAATAATTGGCTCCCATTTCCGCTGCGACCTGGCGGGCAACGCCTAATTTAATAAAATCCGTTTCTGTGTCAATGACTACGGAAGTTATTTTTGCTTTATGGATCTGTCTTGCCAGCTTCATTGCGCTTTCTACCGGGTCTTCCCCTTCCTGCACAACGGAATTGGCCCGTCCGTCGGTCACCAGTACTAAAACCGGTTCCGTATCAGGTTCTTTGCGTTTCTGCATGTCCAGCGTAATAAACGCCCGGGCCAGCCCTTCCGCCAGAGGCGTTTTACCGCCGGTAGGGAGTTCCGCCAGCCGTTTCTGGGCCAGGTCTACGCTGCGGGTAACAGGCAGCAGTTCTTCTGCCACCTTGCGCCGGAATGCAATCATGCCCACCTTGTCCCGTTTCTGATAGGCTTCCTGCAGCATGGCAAAGATGGCGCCCTTTACTGCTTTCATGCGTTCCTGGGCGCCCATGGAACCGCTGGCATCTACTAAAAACAGAAAGGTTGTGCCGATCCGTTTTTCCCTGACACGCTGACGCAGGTCAGCCTGCCGGATATTTATGGCACAGCCGTTTTTCGGCCGGTGCCGCTGATAGGGCGCCGCAGCCCGGATCGTTGCGTCAAAAGCCAGATCGTTCACTTTTTCTTTGGGGAGTTCTGCCCGCACATAACGCCCCTGTTTCAGATCTGTTTTTGTCAGGCTGCGTTTGCCGCTGCCTTTGCGTTTGATCTGGTCTTTTCCCATATCGAGAACCATTTTGGGAAAGGGGAAATGTATATCGATTCCGTCAACTTTGTCTTCCTGATTGGAATTATTCTGCTGATTCTGTTCCGGCGGTTCCTGATCGTCTTCCTCCTGATCCGGCTTGTCTTCGTCATTATTTTCCGTATCGTTGTCCTGTTCCGGCGGCGGAGGCGGCGTCATGTCTTCCTGGTCGTCATCCGGATCCATGCCATCGTCTTCCGTGTCCGGCGGTTCCTCCATATCCTCCGGATCTTCCTGAGGCGGTTGTTCTTCCGGCTGGGATTCCGGGGGCTTGCGCATACGGTGCGGCAACACGTACAGGGCCGCTTCTTCCATATCTTTAGGCAGAATATAAGTTCTTCCGCCCAGCGCCGCAATGGCTTTCGCTGTTTCCAGCAAATACAAATCGGCTCTGTGCCCGGCGCAAAACGCCTGGGAACAGTATTGCACCGCCAGTTCTATCATGGCATCGCTGATTTCAACTTCAGGCAGCAGTTCCCTCCCTTTTGCAACCTGCGACTGAAACTGTTTCGTTTCTTCTTTATATTTTGCGCGGAATGCGGTTGCGTCCTTTGCAAAATCCAGAAGACGCTGCATGATTTCTTTGCGTTGCTCTTTTTCTTTCAGGTTTTCCGTTTCCACAAACAGGCCGAAGCGGTCCAAAAGATGATTGGGCAGCACCCCTTCGTGAGGGTCCATGGTACCTATCACAGTGTATTCAGTTTTATGGACAAAAGAAATACCGTCCCGTTCCACCCGGTTCTCTCCCGCCATGTTGATGTCCAGTACGGCAGTCAAAAGTTCCGGCCGAAGCAGATTTACTTCATCAATATAGATAATATTTCCGTCAGCCCGGCCCAGCAGACCGGGTTCAAACCGTCTTTCCCCCTGTGTAACCGCATATTCCAGGTCAATGCTGCCAAAGAGCATATCTTCCGTGACGTTCAACGGCAGGTTCAACAGCTTCCTGTCCCCGGACAGTTCCGCCGCGCCGCGCACAAGCACGGACTTTGCCGTACCGGTCACGCCGCTGATCAGCAGTCCGCCCGCCTTACGGTTGACCAACGCGATAAGGATGGCCCGTTTCACCTGCTCCTGTCCTGTTACGGCAGCAAAGGGATAGCATTTGAAATAATCAGACATAATTATCCTTCCAGGGCCGCCAGCACTTTTTCCATATCCAACGTTCCGTCTTCAAAGGGACGGCGCCGCATACGGTGCGGCAGTGCCAGCCTTGCCGCGATTTTCAGATCTTCCGTATTAACTTCTCTGCTGCCACGGAACGCCGCCATAGTCATAGCCGTCTTTATCATTGTAATATCGGAACGATGGCCGTCTACTCCCAGATCAACGGCCAGGTCTGCCACCTTATCCAGCATCACGTCCGGCACGGTAACCTCCGGCAGCAGCTTTCCTGCCGCCACGATTTTATCCGCCAATTCTCCCTGCTCTTTCTGATATGAAGCGATAAAGCCCTCCGGATCCGCTTCATAAGCCAGACGGCGTTTGATGACTTCTTTCCGGTTTTCCCGGTCATGCTCACCCGTGACCGTTACGGACAGGGCAAAACGGTCCAGCAGCTGTGGCCGTATATCCCCTTCTTCCGGGTTCATGGTACCTACCAGCACAAAGCGGGCCGGATGGGAATAAGATACCCCTTCCCGTTCTACCGTGTTCACACCCATGGCAGCCGCGTCCAACAGCACGTCCACCACATGGTCATCCAGCAGGTTGATTTCATCAACATACAAAATATTCCGGTTAGCCTGCGCCAGCAGCCCCGGTTCAAACTTCTTTTCCCCATGCTTTATCGCGTACTCTACATCCAGCGTGCCGACTACGCGGTCTTCCGTCGCGCTGACCGGGAGTTCCACCACACGCATCTTCAGCGATTCAGCTTCTGTCAGTTCGCCTGAATGAAATTTTTCCGTACAGTCATCACATAAAAAGTTTTCCTGCCAAGGATCGCAATGGAACCGGCAGCCCTTCACTGCTTCCATGGCCGGCAATAATTCTGCCAGGGCACGGACTGCCGTTGATTTGGCAGTGCCTTTTTCACCTTTGATCAATACACCGCCCAGCGCCGGATTGATTACGTTTAAAACCAATGACAGTTTCATATCTTCCTGCCCGACAATGGCAGTAAAAGGATAGACTCCTCTGCGTTTCATCAAATTCCTCCTTGGGTATCCGGATCTGCCTGATTTAAGACATATCGTTTAATTGTGGGGGGCCGTTCGTTTCTTTCTTGCCGCTGCCCCGGGTCAACAGTTGGAAAGCTGTATTTTCAGTTTTTCTTCCAGCTCCGTCAAAGAACTGTAAATCATTTCATGGGTTATATACTTCGGCTGTACAAAATCCAGTATCCTGCGGGCCGCTTTAGTCCGGAAGGGCTGGTGCTGGTCAATCATGACAATATGTTTATACATTTCCGCAAAAGTCGTATGCCGGTCATACTCATGCACTAAGCTCTTCTGATAGGCGCCTGATAAAGAACAGCTTAAGTGGACACCTTTAATCAGCTCCGCCAGTTCACCCAGGTTCCCAACAGTCCGGCAGACATAATCCGCCGCTTCTTCTTCGTCCTTCAGGTCGGGATTGGTATTCATCAGGTGCCCGGTATCCAGCATAATGCCCACATTTTTGCGTTGGATACGCTCAAAAAAGAATTTCACGTTGTCCGGTTCCGTCAGCCGCAACCCCGGCCACCAGAGGTTCTCAAACAGGACTGTTATGTGAGACGGAACAGCCATGGAAACAGAGTTGAAAACATCAGCAGTTGCTTCCAGTACTTCCAAATCCGAATAATGAAAATCGAAGGTATAGGTTTCCTGTATATCCGCTTCCGAAACGTGCCAGACCATATATTCCGGATTTACCTCGCCAGCAGCAATCAGGTGTTGCTGTAAGACTGACAGCCATTCATCCCTGTTCAGGGCGCCGAAATAGCAGTCATTCCTTGCTTTTGCGGACTTGAATTCCCGCTTTAGCCGGGACTTATTGTTTTCCCAGAAACCAACCCAGTACGGCCAGTAGGCCAGATGGACTCCCACAGAAGATTCTTTAAAAGCCGGTTCCGGGGTTTCCTTCCCGTAAATCAGATGCTCAATCCCATCCAGCCCCAGGTATTTTACATATTCAGGTAATGATTTTCCCGTCTCCTCCAGTTGCTTTACATAATCATGATATACACAGAAATTGAATAACTGCACCATGCTCAAACTTCCCCTCAGACAAATTATCTGTTTGTGTTTATGAAAAGACGCCACCTGTTTGCAGGTTGCCGGTTTACTTTTGCAGAACCGCTAAAAACAGTTGCTGCCAGGTTTCCATCATGGAACCCTGTGAAACCTTCTTTTCTATTTTCAAAGGCTGTATGCCGTAGGCCTGTGCCAGTATTCCAAGTACCGTTTCTGCCCCGTCTTTTGTTTCCTTTTCCTGCAGCAATCCCCATAAAAACTGATCCAGCAGATGAATATACAATGAAGTGTATGTCAGCATCTGTTCTTCTTTTGCCAGCGCTTCCGCTTTCGCCAGAAACTCGGGTTTCAGCAGAGTATCTCCCTTTTTGCCTGCGGCCAGATACTTTTTCCATAACGTAGTTTTGTTCACGCCGAAACGCTGCAGACGCCGCAGCGCATTGTGCTGGGATTTCGGATTCAGTCCCGTCTGTTTGTCCAATGCCTTTTTGACCGCTTCTTTTACCACCCGGCCAATCAGTTCGCCCAGTTTGGAATGTTTGCCGGCCCCTTCCAGATACAGAGGTGATTCGCTGTTGGCCACAACAATGGTGGTATCGGTTCCCGAACCGGTCGCTATCCCGTTGGAATATTTGCTTCCTTCCAGCAGTTCCTGGATTGCCGCTGTTTTTGCTTCCGTACAGGTCACCAGGGCCCTGGTCAGGGTTCCGGGGGGAAGATCCGTATCCAACACAAGCATTATATTGATAGTCCCGGGTTTATCCGGTTTTTCCAGCGGCTTAAAAAAGTCGGCGGGATCGCCCACCCGGCCTCCGTTTGTCTCAATCCCTCCTGTAACAATCGCCGTTACTGTCAGATTTTGATAGGACAAGGTCTCTATGGCTGCATTTTCCATATCCGCTGCCGTTCCCATGCCCGTTACGGTTTCCGGGTTCAAGCCCAGCCGCCCGGACAGTATCTGCATGTGTTCGGTGTAAGTAGGCGCCAGCATTTCACAGGGCATGCCTGCCCCCTGTTTGGCATCATGGTTAAACACTGCATTATAGTTCTCGTGATATCCCCCGTTGAATACCGAAGTACTGAGAACTTTTCGACTGCCTTTGAAAAAAATTACAATGCTTTTTTCATAGCGGTACACTTCATCGCCGGTAGATAATGTGTATAATTTTTCTGTTACCGTATCCTTGCTCATACTTCATCCGCCTGTTCTTCCAACTCACCGTCCACATCCAGACACAGCCGTTGCAATGCCTGAAGTGTTTCATCCTTTGCATGCCATAGTTCCCGCTGGGAAGCTTCCAGTAAAACTTCCGTCGTCCGTTTCAGGGCCCATGGGTTCACATCCCGCATCCATTCCTGCACTTTGGGATCCAACACATATTTTTCCGCGTATTTTTCATACATCCAGTCTTCCATTACTTTACTGGTGGCGTCCCACTGGTAGCTGTTGGCCACCATATTGCTCATATCCGCGGCGCCTTTGTATCCGTGTTTCATCATCCCTTCGATGAATTTCGGATTGATGGACTCGCTGCGGAACAGACGTTTCGTTTCTTCCTGCAAACTGTGCATGGTAACGCGGCTCCGGTCCGTGCTGTCCCCGCAATAAGATTTGGGGGCGCTTCCTCTGATGCTGCGGACAGCCGCAATCATACCTCCATGATAGGCATTGTAGTCATCGCTGCTGAGCATATTGATCTCATGGTTGTCTTCGTTCTTAATGGTGATATCCAGTACTCCCATCCGTTTCCGGAACTGTTTGGGCAGATATTTTCCCCTGGTTTTACCGCCGTAGGCATGGGCTCCCCACCGGACATACACATCGGCGATATCGTCAATCGTTTCCCAGTTCTTTGCCTCCAACAGCGCTGCCACCCCGGCACCGTATACTCCCCGTTCATCGCCAAAGATACGGAAAGTTGCGGTACGCCAGGCTTCTTCTCCGGCCATGCCCTCTTCTTTTTCTAACTCCGTGCTGTCTTCCAGAACATGTTTGCGTACATAATTCTGTTCCGGATCTTCTGTCAATGCGGCAACTTTCAGCACTGCTTTGTCCAACATCTCCGCCGCGTCCGGCAAACTGTCCCGGAACAGACCGCTGATCCGGGCTGTAACGTCTATACGGGGCCGTTTCAGTTCGTTAAGCGGCATCACTTCGAGGCCGATGACCCGGAGGCTGCCCGGCTGCCAGACCGGTTTCATACCCAGCAGGTACAGAAACTCCGCAAGGCACTGGCCGTGGCTGCGCATGTTCGCCCCGGCCCATAAAACAATACCGATGTTCTCCGGGTAATGACCTTCTTCTTCAATAAACCGGCTGATTACCTGATCGCCCAGGCTTTTACCGATTTCCCAGGCTGCCGCGGTAGGCAGTGTCCGGGGATCCACACCGTAAAAATTCCGCCCGGTCGGCAGCAAATCTGCCCCGCCGCTGCTGGGAGCCCCGCTGGGCCCTGGTTCAATATATTCTGCCTCGAACCCGCGCAGCATGGTAACCTGTTCCTGTGAAGTCAGCATCAGGTTGGGATACACAGTATGGCAGATATATTCGCAGACTGTACACAATTTTTCATCAAACGATTTCGGCGTCTCCTGTATATTCTGATCCGCAGCCGTACGGGAAGCTCCTGCAAGCACTTTTACCGGCGGTTTTGAGGCCGCTTCTTTTACCCAGTCCTGCTGCATGACTGCCTGAATGCCGGCATCGGAAAAATCATGGTTCTGCAAAACGCGGATCACGTCCCTGCACTGTTCACCGATACGGTCGATCAGCATATTAAACGTAATCTGCAACGGTTCATACATCTCAGAACTGTGTTCCAGCAGATAATAATAATCATACCCGTACCGGGATGCCAGTGTCTGGTTCAGACTCGGCACATTACCGTTGTCCAGTCTGGTCAGCAGCCAGAGGTATTCCGTCAGCCCATCGTCCTTTGGCGGCTCACCCAAAACATGAAGGCCTGTATGGACCTCCATATTCTTTAAATCGGTAATATAATTATGAAGATTTCCCAGATATTCTTCAAAAGGCTGTCCCTCTTCCCGTTGGACTTCGCCGTACAGATTTGCTTCTTTAACCTTCGCCAGCACCAGTTCTTCCAGACGGGGCAGGTTTTCCGGTGCGGTCCGCTGGAAATGAACATATTCTTCCATTGCTTTTTCCAGCTCTTCCAGTTCATCATAGGTGCCGGCCTGGGACTGGGGCGCCGGCAGGTGTTCATCCAGAACGGCAGCCCCGCGCCGTTTGGCCTGGATTCCCTCGCCGGTAATGGTCATATTGTAAATATACATGTTGGGCAGGTCCCGTAATGACAAATCAGGATAACAACCTGCGCTCAGTCCTGCATTCTTTCCCGGCAGCCATTCCAGGGAGCCGTGAGTCCCGATATGGGCCACTGCATCCGCTTTCCAGATATCACGTATCCACTGATAAAAAGCAAGGTAATGGTGCGTCGGTGCACAGTACGGTGAATGATAAATCTTGGCAGGGTCTTCGCCAAATCCTCTGGGCGGCTGCACCGTAATAAAAATATTTCCGTCCATGGTTCCCGGCACCATCAGCTTTCCATTGTATTCCATAACGCTGCCCGGAGCCTCTCCCCAGTCTTTGACAAGCTGGTTCTGCACTTTCTCTTCAAATTGGCTGTAAAACACGCCATATTCTTCGCCGGAGATTTTATTGGCATCCTCCAGTTGTTTTGCGGAAAGCATGGAACGGTCATTGGTTGCGTGGCTGGTGAGAATTTTAATAAACTCTTTGGTGTCCTGCGGAATAAAATCAACTTTATACCCGCGTTCTTTCATATTAGCCAATAAAAGCCGTACGCTTTCTATAGTGTCTAATCCCAGCCCGCTGCCGATATTGGAATTCTTCGGCGGATAATTATGGAAAATAATCGCCACTTTTTTGCGGGCGTTTGCTTTATGACGTAACACAGCCCATTTTCTGGCCTTGCTGATCATATGTGTGATACGTTCAGGAATCGGAACATACCGGATATCCCCGTTATTCAATTCTTTTTTGGCTGCAACCGGCACGCCATGGGTTACGCCGTCAAATTCCGGCAAAGAGATGGATATGGAAACCTCCATGGCATTCATACCTTCCGGGTTATCCTTCCACTCCTCATATTCCGTAAGAAGCGTATAGGCGGCCAGCACAGGTACATCCCACCGTTTCAGGAAATCCGGTTCAAGGGCGCCGCTGGCCGTCAGGGAAAACTTGGTTGTGTTGATAAAAACATCTGTTACGGGAAGTCCGTTTTTAAAGAAAAAGCGGCTGAATACTTCATCCAGCGTGGGCATTCCCATTTCTTTATAAGGCATACCGTTGCTGAAAGCGCAGATAACATTAAGTCCCTGCCGTTCCGCTTCTTCAATCAGCCGGCTCTGATATTCCAGGTCGCCCCACACCCATTCGTCCCGGTAAAACAGGATTCCCACTGTAAGCCGCCCCGGGTGACAGAAATCTTTTTCATACTCCGCCAGGTCTGTATATACCTTTTTAGCCCGGGGATGAAAGATTCCCGTCCAATGAATAGGATCCGGTTTTGCTATGGCAGACGTATCTCCCGCAACCAGTCCTTCCAGATACTGCCAGAGATGATACAAATTAGCTTCACCACCATACACGGAATACAGGCGGATACTATTTTCCTGTTCCGGTGTAATGCCCTGAATCAGAATATCATCGTCACCGCCGGACGCATCAATATAATAAGGTATATTATGCTGTTGCGCATATGCGTGCACCCGTTTCAGGAACGTGGTGGTCAGCCCGGTACCCATCCACTTCAGCAACAGAAATTTCGTGCCTTGCAATCTCTTTTCTGCCTCCGGGTTCCACTCCGTATCATCTGTAATCCACCAACAGGAATAATCTCCCTGCATTTCTCCATTATTCTGCAGTCTGTCAAGCATCTGCTGCATGATGCCGAAACGGCGGATCACATTTGTCATGAAGATAATCCTGCTCATTTTTTACTCCCAAATTACATTTTTTCTTTCTGCATCTTACGCAGCAGATATAAGAAATATGGGGTCCCCAACAATGCGGTCATGATGCCCACACGTACTTCCGCCGGCGCAAGGACCACGCGCCCCAGTGAATCGCAAACCACCAGGAACAAAGCTCCGCCTAACGCGCTGGCCGGAAGCAGTACCCGGTGGTCCGGCCCAAGCAGCATCCGCATCATGTGGGGAATCACCAGCCCCACGAAACCGATGTTGCCGCTTACGCATACCGAAGTTGCCGTAGTCATGGAAGATACCAGCAGCAGCCCCATACGGAAATACATGACCGGCATGCCTACCGCTCTGGCTTCGGTTTCACCCAGTACCAGGATATTAAGGTGCCTGGCAAGCAGCAACATAACCACGACACCGGAAGCAATCGGCCCGACAGCCAGATAAACATGTTCCCAGCGCCGGTAATCCAGGCCGCCTACCATCCAAAACAGATACTGCTGTAATTTCTGTTCGTTCATAAAAGTAAGGATGCCTGACGTAAGAGCTCCCAGCAGCATACCTACCGCCACCCCTGCCAGAAGCAACGTCATTACCGGGATTTTCCCGTTCCGGGCAGCCAGAAAGACTGTCAGCGCAACCGCACAGATACTTCCGCAGAAAGCAAATGCCGGCATGGTGAACATACTTTGCGTGGCAAAACCTGTGGCAATGGCCAGCACGGCTCCCGTTGCAGCGCCTGCGGAAATACCGATGATACCGGGGTCTGCCAGCGGATTGCTGAAGATTCCCTGCATGACAGCGCCGCACATTCCTAATGCTCCGCCAACCAACACACCAACCAGCATCCGGGGCATTCGTATAAACCAGATAACAGCAAGCTGTTCCTGTGTAAAATCGCTTTCCGCGAAAAATGGCAGTCCTGTCTGATGGCAGACAACAGCCAGCGTATTTTTCACCGGCACCGGTATCTGCCCAAAGGTCAGGGACAAAGCTGTCACGCACAACAGCAGAATGACAAGTCCCAGCAACGCAATGCGCCTGTTCTTAATCACAGGGAACCTCCTCGTTAAAACCTATCTATATTAATTATTATGCAATTTCGCCCCATGGGCCGTTCACAGTAAAATTTACTGCCGTTTACATCATCAGACTCTCTGGTTCAGATAAATTTTGCAAAAGTCTGCTGCATGGCGCATTCCTCTTCCGCTTTGCCGTCCCGCCCCTGCCAGCGGGTAAAGCAGCCTCCTCCGCAAACTGAAAGGCGAGGACACACTTTACAGTCATGCATCGCCCCGGCAATAAATCTTCCTACCTGTTTTGTTTTTTCGGGATCCATGCCGTCCCACACGTTCCCCAGCAAAAACGCAGGATTGCCAACCAGGGAAGAACATGCATAAATCTTTCCGTCAGAGGTAATGTAGGCCTCTTCTCCGTGCATGGCATAACACTGGCCAAAAGAGCAGGCTTTTCCTGAAACAATTTTCCGGATCTTTTCAAGCTGGGAAAACCGGATATGGATACCCGTTGCTTTTTCCAGTTGTTTCGCCAAAACGTAACACTGTTCCACAGCCATCGCGACGTCCTGCGGCTTGGCAGGATGGAACGCAATTCCCCTGCCCTGGCAACGCAGTAAATCAAAACCGATCTGTCTTACGTTTCCGAGATAATATGCCATCTGCACAATACCGGGAAGAGTTTTTACATTTGTGTCCGTTACAACACAGGTCAGTCCGACAGGAATCTTTTTGGCAGCCAGCAGGCGAATCCCCCTAATCGTAGCTTCAGAAGCACTGTTCCCGTTTTTCATTTTTCGCAGGGAATCATTGACCGGCGGACGGCCGTCCAAACTGACACCGACAGCGATTTTATGCTGTTTCAGATACTCCGCAATCTCTACCTTCATTAAAGAAGCATTAGTCTGAAGCTGAATGATCGCAGGATATCCGTTTGCTTCCACATGCTCTGTCACCGCCCGGATTGTGGAAAACGCAAGCAGGGGTTCTCCCCCGGTAAATTGCAGGATAAACGGCTGCCCGCTTTTCCCTGCCATATCTACAGCTTTTAATGCCATGTGCACCGGCATCCGTCCTTCCGGATGATATGCTGCGTAACAGTATGCGCAGACATAATTGCAGGTTCCTGTAAGGCTTAATATTAAATTCCGGATTTCCGGGTCCGCCTTCATTTTTTCTCCATCTTAGCCGAATTATTAATCTTTTATGAACTATATTATTTGTATCATTTTTGCCAAATTTAAAAACTATGTTATAATAAATCGATTACAGTAATAATAAACCATATAGTTATTGTATGGTCAAGTTAAAAAGGAATTAGTATGAATAATATTTCAAAAAATCGGTACGATAACTGTTTTACTGCGGGAGAACTGGCTTCCATGTTTGGCATTTCCAAACAAAGCCTTTTGTATTATGATAAGATCCATCTTCTGTCTCCTGATTTTATCAGTGAAAACGGATACCGGCATTATTCAATCACCCAGTTTCTGGATCTGGAGATTATAGTAAACCTTCGTTCTCTCGACATCCCTATCAATGACATTCAGGACTACCTGAAAAACAGAAGCCGGGAAAGGCTGGATGAAATCTTCCGGAAAAAGGACCGTGTATGCGCGGATATCATCCGGGAAAACGAACGGATACGGGATTCCATCTCTGTCATCACGGATAAACTGAATGAAGACCGAAAAGAACTTCGCAATCAGGTTTTTATCCGTTCCTATCCCCCGCGATATTTAAAAATCAATCCGCTTGCCGAAAAAGACAGTGGGAAAGACCGTATTGTCCTGTTTGCCAGAGCCAGTCATAAAAACCTGCATAACCGCAGTCTGTTGGAAAAACAGCAGGGCTGGGTTATTACGCAGGAGGATTTTTTTTCCGGTCACTGCAGCAATATCTCAACGGGCTTCTTTTTCTTCCTGAACGGACCGGTTAAAAACCATCACCTGGAAATTGACGGTTCCGAAAAGAATACATCTGATTTTATGGCCGTTAAAGAAAATAAAACGGAAGCCAAATCAAAAAAATACTATATCCTTACGTTACCGGAAAGTCTTTACTGTGAAATGACGTTTGACGGAACATTTTATGAAAAAGCAGATGAAATCAGTGTGAAAATCAAACAACAGTTGGAAAAATATAAACTTAAGCCGGTAGGAGATGTTTTTGTGCTGCCTGTAAAGAACCACTGGTTTACACGGAATGCACAGGATTATGTAACAAAACTGTTTTTCCAGGTTAATTCCTGATTGTCTTTTATACTATTTATTAAGCAAACACAGCTTAGTTGCACCTTATTTACAGACATAAATGAATAAAACCTTTTCCTCATAATTCTTTGGGAATTATATGGGAAAAGGTTTTATTATTTACTGCTTATCTTTTTACCGCAAACATCATTCTGACCGGAAAAACTGTTTAAATTATACTGTCATGGATTACTGTTTGGCATCGCAGTGACCGGAAGCGGTGCTCTTCAGAACTTTTTCAAAGACCTCATGGATCTCTGCATCGCTTTTACCGGCTTCTTTGGCCTTAATCGCATGGATCAACGCACTGCGGTATTTCTTATGCGCTTCATCTTTGGGAATCTTATCCAGATCCGTTGCCGGGTTGAAACCCATAACCTGTTTAAATACCGCATGGATTTCTTCGGAAGATTTTCCTGCTTTCTCTGCTGCTTCCGCATGAAGCTTGGCACTTTCATAACGTGCTTTTCCGTGAGGATCAGCTGGAATTTCAAACTTCGGATGTGCCATAATGATTATTCCTCCTTTAACTTTTACCTTTTCAGGGAGCGTCTAATGCAATCATATGATATTGCTATCAAAAATGACTATTAGGAAACTCCGGATAAATGGGTTTTTGCAATATTTCCCTGCAATTTAACCTTACACTATATACAGGGAAAACAGTCAAGCGTTTTTTCAAATGCAGCAAATAAGGTAGTTTGCCGAAAAACACCCCTGTATACCAACAATATAGATAGAAATTCCCGCTAAAGCAGATATACAGGGCTCTGCGCATCAGACAGGCCCTGTATACCAGGAATACATTTAGTATAGAAAATCCGGGCATCTTTCCGGTTTTTAGTATCGTTACAGGCGGAATGCAAAGGGCTGGTAAGCATAACAGCGAATCGGACGTCCGTATCCGTCCAGTCCGGGTTTAAAACGAAAACCGCCGGCTGCGCTCAGAGCAGCCTGATCCAGCGAAGCATTGCCACTGGATCTTGCCAGTATAACGGATTCCACCCCTCCGCTCTTTCCTACAAGAAAACGTACCACCGTCGTACCGGTGATTCCGCTTTTACGGCAGGCTTCCGGATAGGAGGGCATGCGGGAACGTGTTACCCGGGGCGGTACGGCCGGAGCCTGGATAGCATCACCGGCCGGTCCGATACCGTCGCCTTTTCCCACGTTTGTTCCTGGCTTAGTACCTGATCCGGTGCCGCCCGGTGCCGTATATTTAGGCTGCGCTGAAGACTTTTGTGTCACCTGTTTCTTAGGAACAGGTTTTTCCTTCTTTTCCACAATGTCGTCATCTTTAGGTTTTATGATCTCCTCCGGTTCAGGCTCCGGTTCAGGTTCCGGCTGTGCCACTTCCGGGGCAGCGTCGCCGCCTCCCACCAGGGCAACATCATACACCGGTTCTTCTACGGAATGAAACGTTGTTAACGCAATAAGCCCTATCAAACCGCAACACAGAACATGGAAGATGATGGAAAAAAGCAAACCCTTTTTTTCATCCTGATTGAAGTTCATTTTTTTGCTTCCTTTTCTGTTGCCAGGCCGACGCGGGAAATTCCCGCTTTCTTAAACGAATCAAGCAGTCCGATGACTGCTTTATACTGCACATTTTCATCGGCGCGGATTACGACGGAAAACTTTTCATCCTTTTTCTGTTCTTCCCTTGCCCTGTTTATTAATTCCGGTTTCCCGATTACTTTGTCACCAAGCCAGTATGCGCCGTCGTCCTTAATAGTCACCGTAAACTTAACAGTACTTTGCGTAATGGTTTCCGAAGCTACAGGCAGTTTTACCGGGATTGTTTTCAGCTCGCTCATGTACATGGCGCTGACAATAAAAAAAATCAACAGCAGGAACATCATGTCAATCATAGGGCTTAACATGATTTCAGGCGCTTTCTTTCCCCGTTTCCTTAATTTAATCATTCTTTAATACCCACCTGCTTATCCAAATTCTTGGCTATAGCTTCCAGTAACGTATTTGCAACATCCTCCACATTCAGGGTAATAGCTGTCAGACGACGGTTAAAATAAGCATACATACAGATTGCTATAATAGAAATACATAGCCCGAACACCGTAGTAATCAACGCTTCCCCGATCCCGGCTGTGACAGCCAGCGGATTGTCCAGACGCTGGCTAAAATTATTAAAAGAACCAATCATTCCCGTTACAGTACCGAGCAATCCCAATACCGGAGCCAACGTAACGATAACATTTAGATAGTTCAGGCGGTTGTCAAACTTATCCAACGCTCTTTCTGCCCTGACATTCACAAAATTTTCCAAACGCTCAAATCTGCCATGCCGGGCCATAACAATCGTAGCAAGCTTTGCAATTTCGCCCTGCGTATTATCTGCCAGTTTCTTTGCGTCAATCCAGTTGTCCTGTTCCACATACTCGCAAAACTTCCTGGTAAAATCCCTGCCACTGTCAGCTTTCCGGAAGAATAAATACCGTTCTACAGAAATAGCAATAGCTGCAATAGAACATAATAGTAAAGGGTACATGACCGGTCCGCCCTTAACGAAGTAGTCCAAGCCTGATACAAAAATATTCATATAGAACCCGCCCCCCATTCTCTGATTTCAAGGAAATGTTATTAATAGAGATTATAACACACAGAATACCCTATTTCAATTAAAACTATTTTTGTTCTTTTTAATCATATATTTTTTGATGAGAGTATGTCAAACCGGAGTGAGATAATCAAAAATAGATAAAAAAACAGCCATACAAGTCCGAAAACCTGTATGACTGTTGGCTTTTCATTTGGTGGAGACGAGGGGGATCGAACCCCTGACCTCTTGAATGCCATTCAAGCGCTCTCCCAGCTGAGCTACGCCCCCAAAAGCTTTACAAGCGATATTATACGGAAAAAAGCATTC
>JAEEGK010012163.1_pt1 | contig 19603 bp, 14 predicted proteins | sample 8958771 | NCBI WGS metagenome assembly JAEEGK01 (sample SAMN16246547, study PRJNA631951) | gut metagenome | biome: gut microbiome; feature: rumen; material: SC-attached | host: Bos | place: Iran: Karaj | collected 2018-10
TCTGTCGATTTCCTTTACGATATCCTGAATGACCGTCGGATCGTCGGGATTAACACCGGGATCGTCGGAAGGCTCACCTGCTGTTGCGGATGATGCGGTGGAAGTTGAAGTTGCATTTTGGTTTTTGGAAGGATCGTATACCCAAACCGTAAGATCCTCGTCAAAATCAAGTTTCCTCGGTGCAATCTTGTTTCTTAACTCGATCTCATGGGTAACGGTAACACCGATCTTTTCAACCGCATACTCGTTAACCATTTCTTTGTTCATAAGTTCGTATGCGGAATAGGTACCCTTGTTGCAAAGGGGAACAATAATAAGCACCAGGCCGAATGCCGCAAGATAATATGCCGCATGGATATAGATGCACTTGGCGGAAATCTTCTTAAGCTGAAGGATTTTAAAAACATAAAGAAGAACAAGAACCGCAATCGGCACTATAAGTGTCAAAACCAGAACAAACCAGTTATGCACAATCCCGTCGATTATTTCCCTGTAGTACTGCACGAATTTCATGTTGGTCTTATTGACAAGTCCAAGCGAAAAGAAAACCTTAAAGATGGCTCTGTACAGGATGTTTACCACAAAAAGTATCATTAACAGGACCGAAACCACAATATTGACTATCCTGTTTACCTTTGCGGAAAAATACGAAACCAAAGCGGCAAGAACTACCGCATTGGGAATGCATAACAACAGCTTTAAAAAGAAATATACGGAAAGGCCGTGAAAAGCCCATACGTGAAAAACAGTCTCAAGGTATAACAAGAGACATAAGAACCACACTACTCCGCTTACGGAATTCTTAAGTCCGTCCAAAAGCTTTTCCTTGTAGGACTTATCCGTAAGATCCGAATAATCGATACCCCTGTTTAAATTGTCAAAATCAATAAAATCTAATTTCTGTGCCATATCTCATACCATGAATTATTTAACAAACATCGCGTCACCGAAGCTGAAGAATCTGTATCTTTCCTTGATAGCCTCATTATAAGCGGCCAAAACATGCTCTCTTCCCGCAAGAGCCGCAACAAGCATGATCAAAGTCGACTCGGGAAGGTGGAAATTTGTAATAAGGCAGTCAAGAACCTTGAACTTATACCCGGGATATATAAAGATCTCGGTATTTCCGGAACCGGCCTTGACTTTCCCCTCAGGATCCGCTGCGGATTCAATGGTCCGGAGGCTGGTGGTGCCAACACATATAACTCTTCCGCCGGATTTTTTAGTCTCGTTGATGATGTCCGCGGCTTCTTTTGTTACTTCATAATATTCCGAATGCATGTGATGTTCGAGAATGTTATCTTCCTTAACGGGTCTGAATGTACCAAGGCCCACATGCAAAGTAACAAAAGCAAGTTTGATTCCCTTTGCTTCTATTTCGGACAGAAGTTCTTCGGTAAAGTGAAGTCCTGCCGTGGGAGCCGCCGCAGAACCGTCGTATTTTGCATAAACGGTCTGATAACGGTTTCTGTCCTTTAATTTATGGGTGATGTACGGAGGAAGAGGCATTTCGCCGAGTTTGTCGAGAATCTCTTCAAAAATGCCTTCAAAGTCAAAGCGGACTATACGGTTGCCTTCGTCAACGACTTCCGTAACGGTAGCCGTAAGGATCCCTCCTCCGAAGATTATTCTCTGACCGACTCTCGCCTTTTTGCCGGGTTTTACGAGAGTTTCCCACTCTCTGTCGCTCTTTCTTTTTAAAAGGAGCAGTTCGACGCTTCCGCCGGTCCCTTCTCTTTCACCCAAAAGCCTTGCAGGGATTACCTTGGTATTGTTAAGTACCAGACAATCCCCCGGCTCAAGCATATCTTTTATTTCATAAAAAGAATGATGGGACACATCGCCCGTGACCTTATCAAGAACCATAAGTCTTGAATCGGAGCGCTTTTCAAGCGGATCTTGGGCGATGAGTTCCTTCGGTAAATCGTAATAATAATCTGATCTTAAAAGCTTTTCCATTAATTACATTCCGGGGGCATTCAAAAATGCCTCATAACCTCTGACTGCCTCGAATACGTCTGCCTTGCTGGTTGCTTCGTAGGGAGCATGCATGTTAAGTACGGCAACGCCCGCATCGATGACGTTCATTCCGTATTTTGCCATGATATATGCGATGGTTCCGCCGCCGCCCACATCAACCTTACCAAGCTCCGCAAGCTGGAAGATAACTTTGGCATCATCCATTGTCTTACGGATATAAGCAAGATATTCGGCATTTGCATCATTGGAGCCTGATTTTCCTTTGGAGCCTGTGAACTTGTTAAATACAAGACCGTTACCCAGGAAAGCTGCGTTTTTCTTTTCAAATACGGAAGCATAGGAAGGATCGAAGCCCGCACTTACGTCGGAAGAAAGCATGCTTGAATTTGCAAGACATCTTCTTACATCAAGCAGTGAACCCTTTCCTTCGAGTTCAACAAGTTCCGAAATCACGTTTTCAAAGTACAAAGAAGACATACCGGTGGCGCCTACGCTGCCGATCTCCTCCTTGTCAACAAGAATGCAGCAGGAGGTTCTCTTTACGTTTGCCACATTGAGCATGGCCTTAAGGCTGGTGAATGCACAAACTCTGTCGTCCTGGCCGTATCCCAAAACCATGCTTCTGTCAAAGCCCGCTTCTCTTGCGGGGCCTGCGGGAACAACCTCAAGTTCTGCGGAAATAAAGTCTTCTTCTTCAATACCGTATTCGGTCTTTAAGCACTGTAAAACAAGAGCCTTTACGGGATCCTTTTCTTTCTTTGCTTCTTCACCCTTCTTTGCCTTAACTACAAGAGGACGGTTACCCACGATAATATCGAGAGCTTCGCCTTCGATAACCTTTGCGGCTTTCTTTTCAAGCTGTTCTGCTGCAAGGTGGATCAGAAGATCCGATACAAAGAAAACGGGATCGTCCTTATCTTCACCGATGGCAAGTTCAACGGTGGTGCCGTCCTTCTTAACCACAACGCCGTGAAGGGCAAGGGGAATGGCTACCCACTGATATTTCTTGACACCGCCGTAATAGTGGGTATCAAGATAAGCGATCTTTGAATCCTCATAAAGGGGATTTGCCTTGATATCGAGTCTGGGAGAATCGATGTGGGCACCAAGGATGTTCATACCTTCCTTTAAGGGCTTTTCGCCGATGTTGAAAAGCATGATGGCTTTGTTCATGTTTACGGCGTAGATCTTGTCGCCTTTTTTAAGTTTCTTTCCTGCCTTGATCTTGGCCTCAAGCTCAACATAACCGGCCTTTTCAGCCATGTTTACGATCTCGTTTACGCATTCTCTTTCGGTCTTGCAGTTACTTATAAAGTCGATGTACTCTTTGTTTAAAACATCACATTCTTTGGCACGTGCTGCGCTGTAGCTTTCCCATACGTTTTTTGTTTCCATAAAAAATCTCCTTTTTCAAAAACTAAAATAGATTTTACACTTATTTTTCAAAAAATGCTATGCCCTTAATGTAATACCGTATTTTTCGTTAAGAGTATCAAGAATATTTTTAATCAGGGAATCTACGAATTCAGGCTTAAGTTCCTCGTTCTTTGGCGTAAATACCAGATTAAAGGCCATACTCTTTTTATTTTCGCCAAGCTGGGCGCCTTCGTAAATGTCAAAAAGATTAATGTCCGTTACGTAATCGCATACGGCTTCGATGGTCTTTTCAACCGATGCGCAGGTAACATCCTTATCCATTACAAAGCAAAGGTCTCTCTTCTCTTCGTTAAATGCCGGAAGAGGTGTGAAACGTTTTTCTTTTCCGTAGTACTTGGTAAGGGCTTTAAGATCGATTTCCGCAACGTACGCGGGAACTCTCATGTCGGTTTCATCCTGGATTTCATACTTAACCTGACCCATAAGGCCGATCTCTTCTCCGTTACAAAGGACCTTTGCGCTTCTGTAAGGGTGAAGGAATACATATTCTTCTTTTTCATAATCGAATTTAATATCAAGGGCAGAAGCAACCGCTTCCAATACACCCTTTAAGGAGAAGAAATCTTCATCTTCGCCGAACACACCGATACAGATGGTCTCTCTCTCATCGGGATATTCCTTTAAGGGCAGATCTTTTGCGATGAATTTGTTTCCCAGTTCATAGATCCTGCCGCTTAAGATACCGTTTTTCTGGTTTTTGGCCATGGCATGTATCATCTGAGGCACAAGAGTCGTTCTCATAAGCGATAAATCCCTGTTAATGGGATTTATAAGCTTTATGGCATGTCTTAATGGTGAATCTTCGTGAAGCCTGATAAGATCGAGATCCGAGGGTGAAAAGAAGGAGTAATGCATGCCTTCAAAAGCACCTTCCGCGCAAAGTGCATTCTTGATCTTGAGTTCCGTTCTTTGTCTTAAATTGTATCCGCCGCTGGTAACTTGGGCGGTGGGAATGAATGTGGGTACGATATGGTCGTATCCGTACATTCTGATGACTTCTTCCGCAACGTCCTGATAGGTCTCGATGTCAAGTCTGTATGCGGGAACCTTGATGGTAAGATCATCCCCTGAGATTACGGGTGAAAAATCAAGGTTTTTAAGTACCCTTATGATATCAGCATCCGGAACTTTTATTCCGAGAACTCCGTTGACCTTTGATACGGACACGGTAAGTTCCTTGGGTTCAATGGAGTTTCCTGTATTTACATCGAATTTCGTTGAAGAAACCTTGCCGCAGCCAAGTTCTTCGATCAGATGAAGAGCTCTCTTCATGGCCATAACGGTGGTGTACTCGTAAACACCTTTGGAAAATACCGCAGATGAATCCGAAGACTGGCCGAGACTTCTTGAACTCTTTCTGATGTTGTCGGTCATAAACTTGGCGGCTTCAAATACAACTTCGTTGGTGGTATCAAGAATTTCCGAGTTAAGGCCTCCCATGATACCTGCAAGGGCAACAGGTTTATTTCCGTCACAGATTACAAGGTTGTCATGGGTAAGAGAAAACTCTTTTTCATCAAGAGTAACGATCTTTTCTTCGTCCGCAGCACGTCTTACGTTGATGGCATGACCTTCAAGATAGTTATAATCAAAGGCATGCATGGGCTGACCAAGCTCTTTTAACACATAATTGGTAATGTCTACGATGTTTGAGATTGCAGAACATCCCACAAGAGTAAGTCTTCTCTTCATCCAGTCGGGAGATTCCTTGATGTTTACATCATAAACATAGTGGGAAATGTATCTTTCGCAGAGGTCGGGCGCTTCGCAGGAAACAGAAAGTTCCTTGGTAACACCTGTCTCTGTATAGGACAGATCGGGTTGTTTCAAAGGCTTTTCAAGAACTGCGGCAACTTCTCTTGCAAGACCGAAAATACTCTGGCAGTCGGGTCTGTTGGCAGTTATCGATACGTCAAAAATCCACTCGTCAAGACCTGTGATGGGTTTTACGTCTTCACCGGGAGTTACATCATCGGGAAGCACCAAAAGTCCGTTATATCCGGCGCCCCTATAAAGGTTCTCGGACAGTCCCAGTTCAGTACCCGAACAAAGCATACCGAAGGAATCATAGCCCCGAAGCTTTCCTGCACTGATGGTCATAACACCTTCAACCGTAACATGGTCCTTTGCGGTCTGGTAAACTCTTGCGCCTACCAAAGCAAGGGGATATTTCTTTCCTGCCTCAACATTGTCGGCACCGCAGCAAACCTGGAATTCTCCGTGCTTTCCCGCATCAACGACACAAACGTGAAGATGGGTATCGGGAATGGGATCGCACTTCTTTACGAGTCCCACAACAACATTCTCAATGTCCTTGCCCACCTGATATTTCTCTTCCACTTCAAAACCGCAGGAAAACAGTTTATTTTCAAGTTCTTCCACGGATACATCTATATCCACATAATCTTTTAACCAGCTTATAGGAACTAACATCTTGTTGTATCCTCCCTTTATCAGTCATTTATCTGATCTAAGACTCTAAGATCAGATTCGAATAATAATTTAATATTGTTAATGCCGTATTTAAGCATTGCGATACGATCAACACCGATACCGAAGGCGATTCCGCTGTAAACATCACTGTCTATGTCACAGCCTTCCAGCACCTTCTTGTTTACGACACCGGCACCGAGAACTTCGATCCATCCCGTACCCTTGCAAAGCTTGCAGCCCTTGCCTTTGCACTGGAAGCAACTTACATCGACTTCAACGGAAGGCTCCGTGAAAGGGAAATAAGAAGGACGAAGTCTTGTGGTGGTTCCGTCTCCGAAAATCTTTTCAACGAATACATTCAAAAGCCCCTGTAAATCGCCGAGGGTTATGCCCTTATCAACAACCAGTCCCTCCATCTGGGTAAACATGGGTGAATGGGTGGCGTCATCATCGGATCTGAAAACCTTACCGGGAGAAATGATCTTAATGGGCGGTTTCTTTGTCTCCATTACATGGATCTGTCCGGCAGAAGTCTGTGTACGCAAAAGAAAATCGGGGCTTAAGTAGAACGTATCCTGCATATCTCTTGCGGGGTGATCCTTCGGAATATTCAAAGCCGTGAAATTGTAATAGTCGTTTTCGATCTCGGTACCTTCGAAAATATCAAATCCCATGGAACCGAAGATCTGTACGATCTGGTTTTTAACCTGGGTAATGGGATGAAGGTATCCGACGGGACGCATCTTCGAAGGAAGCGTTACATCTATCGCTTCTGCTTCGTAGCGCTTCTTCATCTCTTTTTCTTTAAGGGTCTTCTCAAGCTCATCAAACTTTGAAAGAGCCCAGGCCTTTATCTCATTTACTTTTTTACCGTAATCTGCCTTTAATTCGTTGGGGATCTTACCCATTTCTTTCATCAAAGAGCCGATTTGACCCGTCTTTGAATCCATTAAACTTTTTCTGAATTCAAAGGCTTCCTTTGAATCGGAAAAGGTATCGATCTTCGCTTCGATCTCCTGCTTCAGCAAAGAAAGTTTTTCAGTTAATTCATTAAGATCAGCCATATAAACCTCCTAAAAATAAAAAAACCACAGCCAAAAGGCTATGGGACGATTCTTAATCGCGGTACCACCCAAATTCCGGATATCCGACACTCAAACGCTTAACGCGCGCACACGTCTTAAGCTACATATCACCTAAGAAGCTCCGGTGTGAAATTCAACTTTACGCTTAACATGGAAAACCTTTCAGCCGCCGAGTCTTCCTCTCTGGATGTATCGAAAAGTCTACTGTGCACCTTCGTTGCTTTTGACTATTTATTGATTAATATATTTAAAAAGTCCTGCTTTGTCAAGGAAATTATACTATATTTCGTAACAAAGCAAATCAAAAAAGACAGCGAAGCTGTCTTTTTGAATAACCCCCCGAAATGTCGACTCTTGCTTTTGACTCCTAGCTATGCTAGGTGGGCAACCGCACGTATGCTTCTGCCATCCGCTGATTGCAGTGCGGCCCGACATCCACATACAAATATAGGAATCCCTTTTAAAGTTACTGTAGGTTCAAAAATTACAAGACTCGAGCACCCGAGGTTGTACTGATTATAAACCAAAAGGTATTAACCGTCAATTCACCGTCAGACTTCACACTCATCATAGAGCCGTTCCATGTGCATTCTTGCTGCCACGGCGTTGTCGGGCTTGGTATCTTCAAGGGTCACATGGATGTGAGGTTTACGGGTCTTAATAAACCTGATGATATCGGAATAATCCATCACTCCGAAGCCTGCGGGTACGGATTCGATATGTCCGATGGCAGGAAGAAAATCCTTTATGTGGATCATCATTATATCGTCTCCAAGGAGTTCGATGGCTTCCTTGCAGATTTCCTTTTGCTGCTTGTAATTATGAAAATCAAGCAGGTTTACAGGGTCAAATATGATACCCAGATTCGGGGATTTTACGGCATCAAGAACCCGTCTTGCGGTTTTCGGATCATATACGATATGGGTGGCTACAGGCTCAATCGCAACTATCACGCCCATTTTCTCAGCATACTGAACCACCGGCTTTAAGTTCTTGATGAACAAAGCAAGGGCTGCATCGGTCTTGTTTTCCGGAACAGGCTTATATTCCTTGTTGGGGCACCCGGTTTCCGTTCCCACAACTCCCGCTCCCAAGAGGGAGGCAAATCTGATATGAGCCATATATCTTTTCTGAATATCGGCCATTTCGGCTGCATCGGGGTTTGCAAGATTTAAGTAACATCCAAGTACCGCAATATCCATGTTGTTTTTGGCAAAAACATTTTTTATGTACATGGCGTAACCCGGAGTAAGGGCTGCGGGGTCGCAGGGAAATTCCTTTAACATCTGGTACAGCGCCAGATGTCCGCAATTAAATCCCTGTTCCTTCGCAAAGCCTATTCTTTCTTCAAAAGTGCCTTCTTTTGTATCGTGCAGTCTGATTCCTAAATTCATGCCAAGTTTCTTTCCCCGTAAATGTACGGCTACATATCAGTTATTGTTATTATTCCCGCTCTTGTTATCTCCCTGAGCTTCGCTTTGATTTTCACCCTGTGCATCGTTTTGGGCATCTGCTTCGGCGTCTTCATCAAAGACCTTAAGTTCATCGGAACAATAAATAGTGTATTTGTCTATAAACTTCTTAACTTCTTCTTTGTAAAGGTTCTTTCCTTCAACATATCCGGTCGTATTGTTAAACCACACGACGGGTCCTTCATTTCCGCCGATGAAGGTTCTGCTCGATCTCTTAACCGCTGTAAAGTAATTACCGTCGGGAAGCTTTATTATTCCTTCGTAAACAACGGGGAAATAAAGGGTTGCATTGTATGCTGTCTTGTTGGTCCCGGCGTTTTTAACGTTAGCGGCAACAACTACAATGAACTTATTGTTTTCGGAAGCCTCATCACCGGGATTCTTTGAGATCAAAAGATACTCGCCGAACACACCCAGATCCGAATAATCGTAAAGTCCGTCATATCTGTAGATCATATTGGCTTCAACAGTATTCTTTGCGTCCTCATAAAGAACGTTCTTAAACTCATCCGATATGTCCTCGGGTTTTGAAATGTTTGCAACCTTATCAAACTTTTCAAATCCGTCACCCGCTTCAACATCGTAGTTCGAAAGGTTTTCGGAATAAATCTCGGAATAGCACAGATAAGGATTGTAATATCCGTTTGATGACATATACGTAGTATCAAAAGTAAAGTATCCGGATATGGAACTGTCCTTTGAATAGGTCAAATCATTGCCCGTTTTGAGGAAATTGCCGAAAGCTATGGGGTAATAAACCTTTTTCGACATAAATTCAGCGTCATTGCTCGAAACCAAAGCCGAAAAGATCAAATAAAGAGTGTTGGTATCTCCCCAGTAAACACTAACATCGTCTCTGATTGATCTGAAAACATAACCGCAATAAGTAATATCGGATGCGGTAATGGTAGAACCGTACTGTGTCGCATAGGATTTTACCGAATCTTCCGCTTCTTTCTTTAACTTTGTCAAAGTCTCGGACGGAATATCGCTGTATTTTGAAACATACTCATCAAGGCCTTCAACGGTATAGGTCTTTGAGAAAGAAGAAGGAACCTTGCCTATTCTGTTAAGATAATAATCGGGAGTAGCTTCATCGATCTTAAATTCAACCGTATCTCCGTTTTTAAGACCGTAGTTCTTATCATAAGAAAAGTCGTTTACATTTAAAAGACTTCCGTTGTAATTGTATTCAAAATATGCTTCGCCCGAAATTCCGGAGAATTCAACGACGAGTCCCTCGAAAGGATCAAAGGATTCAACAGCCTTAAGGTCAGATACTTCTATCTCTCCGCCCTTGGATTTATATCTGAATTTGTACATCTTGCCGAGTTCTTCGGGCATATCAAGTTCGAATTTAACCTTATCTCCGTTTTTAAGTTTGGTTGAAGGAGTAAGCTTTACATTGACAAAAGCGGTAAATGATTCAAATACATCGTCCTCATCATAGTTTGCGCCCAAAGCCTTAAAAAGTTTCTTTGCATCCTTGGCAAGTTTGACTTTGTTACCGTACTTATCTTCAATGGAATCCCAGTCTATGGTTGCCTTAGCCGTACCGTAGCCTTCATAACCGGTAACATCAACCGAAATATACTTGTCAAAATCAATGGTGGAATTGTTTCTGTCAATGATAATAAATGCTACAATCCCGCCGGCAATAAGAAGAACTGCCGCCAGAGCTGCGATAAGGATCTTAACAGGGCTTCCTTTCTTTTTTGCAGGTGCGGTCTCTGCAGATGCGGTCTCCGCAGGTGCTTTTGTATCGCTGCTATCGGAAGAAGTCTCTGCAGGTGCATTTGTATCGTTGTTGTCGGAAGCAGGTTCTTCAGTCTTTGCGGCTGTCTCAAACTTTGCTCCGCAAACGGAACAAAACTTTGCATCATCGGGATTCTGAGCCCCACATTTTTCACAAAACATAAGATTGTATTCCTTTCTTCAAAAAATAATGAAAAAACTCTTTTGATATATTATTACTTTTACTCATTTTTTGCAAATCAAATAAAATGCGATAATCTTGCTTTTTCCGATAAAAACTGTTATCTTAACATTCGGACGTTCGTAGGAATCCGGTGTGACTCCGGAACTGGCCCGCAGCCGTGATATGCGTAATGTCAAAGTCTTAACCGCGCCGCAGCGGGGATATGTCATTGGGTTATCCCGAGAAGACGGCTTTGATGCATAGAGTCGAAATACTCGGCGTCTTGTCTGCTTTCCGTTAAAAGTGCGAGCACCGCTTGGAGAGATATTATAATTATATTTTATTAAAGGAGAATAACAGGATGAAGAATTTTTTTAAGAAGACACTTCCTCTTATCCTTTGCTTGGTGTTATGTGCGGCCATGACAATCTTAGCTACGGGATGCGGAGTTAAAAAGTCCGAAGGACCTTACTCCACCAAAATTTACAAGAGCGGAACGATTGGAAAAGGTGCTACATCATTTAACCTTGATGTCGTAAACGCAGAAGGCAAAACCGTTAATCTTAAGGTAAAGACCGATGAAACAACCGTAGGCGCCGCACTTCTTAAACTTGAAGTGATCGCAGGTGATGATTCCGAATACGGCTTGTACGTTAAATGCGTAAACGGTGATGTTGCCGATTACGACAAGGATCAGTCCTACTGGGCATTTTACATCAACGGTGAATATGCCATGACCGGTGTTGATTCCACAACCATAGAGGCGGATGCTACTTATACTTTAAAAGTTGAAAAATAATGAAAATTACGATTAAAGAAATGGCGATTTTCAGCATGCTCGGTGCTTTGATGTACGCATCAAAGATCATCATGGAGTTTATGCCGAATGTCCATTTGCTGGGAGTATTTATAGTTGCGATGACGGTTGTTTACCGTGTCAAAGCTCTGTACCCCATATACGTTTTCATTTTTCTCACGGGAACAATGAACGGATTTGCCACCTGGTGGATCCCATATCTTTATATATGGCTTCCTCTTTGGGGCGCTACGATGTTACTTCCGAAAAAACTTCCCAAATACTTGGCACCTCTCATTTATATGATTGTTTGTGCACTCCACGGATTTTTATACGGCACTCTCTACGCTCCTGCCCAGATAATACTGTTCTTTAACGGTGACTTTAATAAAATGATCCCCTGGATCATTCAGGGGCTTTACTGGGACGGCGTTCACGGAGTTAGCAATTTCATTCTCGGAGTACTCATCGTACCGTTAATTAAGGTCTTACGGCTTTCGGATAAAATCGTAGGACAAAAATAATATTCAAAGGAGTTTAATTTATGGAAAGCGAAGACAGATACATTTACGACAAAGTCAGCGAATATGCCGACAAGGTACTGGACGGAATTGACCCTCAGAAGGTTCAGGTTTCCTTCCAGCTTGATAAATTGAAACCCATAATGTCATCTCTGGCGCTTGAGTTAAAGACCACTCCCGAGGATATCTTCATTCGATACATGGATGCCGCCAGTTTGATGTCCGCCGAGAATGAAAAGAAATTTCAAAGCACCCTCGGTCACATGGATAAATACGGCGATTACATGGAATTCGAAAAGTTCTGACACAATAAAAGCGGTTGCATGATTCATGCAGCCGCTTTTTACGTATATTTATATCTCTTATTTTCTTTACTTTACCACTCTTACACGGAACACGCCGTCGATGGCTTCAAGCTTCTTAACTATAGACTCGGAAGCCGGTTCATCAGTATCAAACATGGTATAAGCAACCTCTCCCTTTGATTTGTTCATAAGGTCACTGATGTTGATCCCGATTTCACCGAAGGCAGCGGTAAACTGAGTGATCATGTTTGCCACGTTCTTATGGAAGATGGCGATACGTCCCTTGTGGGTGCAGTATCCCATATCGACATTCGGATAGTTAACGCTGTTCTTGATATTACCGTTTTCAAGGTAATCCATCATCTCATTTACAGCCATTCTTGCACAGTTATCTTCCGATTCCTCCGTGGATGCACCAAGGTGAGGAATAGCAATGACTCCGTCCATTCCCGCGGTCTTTACGTTAGGGAAATCCGTTACGTACTTTCTTACTTTTCCGCTCTTTAAGGCTTCTTCCAGAGCCTCATCGTCAACAAGAAGGTCACGTGCGAAATTAAGAAGGATAACTCCGTCCTTCATCATGGCAAGAGTTTCTTTGTTGATCATCTTCTTGGTGTTTACGTTGGGATCGTCATTTTCAACAAGGGGCACATGAAGAGAGATATAATCGCAGTTTGCAAATATCTCTTCTCTGGTCTTTACGTGATGAACGTCTCTTGAAAGATTCCAGGCCGCATCAATGGAAATATAAGGATCGCACCCGTATACATCCATTCCGAGATGCCTTGCTGCGTTGGCAAGGGGACCTCCGATGGCACCAAGACCGATGATTCCGAGTTTCTTGCCTCGGATCTCGGTTCCCGCATATTTGCCCTTTCCCTTTTCAACGAGTTTCGCCACATTTTCGTCATCTTTAATGGTTTTGACAAAATCAATACCGCCCACAACATCTCTGGATGCAAGCAGCATTCCGCAGATAACCAGCTCTTTTACGCCGTTGGCATTGGCACCGGGAGTATTGAATACCACAACACCCTTCTTTGCAAGAGTATCAAGGGGAATATTGTTAACGCCCGCACCCGCTCTTGCAACACAAAGAAGCTTATCCGAAAACTCCATTTCGTGCATTACGGCACTTCTTACAAGAATGCCCTCGGCTTCGTTAACATCTTCCGTCTTCTGATAATCCGCCGTAAAATTATCGGTTCCTACGGCAGAAATGGGATTTAAGCAGCTGTATTTAAACATTAGTTGTTCTCCTCCTCATACTTTTTAAGGAATTCAACGAGGGCTGTCACGCCTTCGATGGGCATTGCGTTATAGATAGAAGCACGAAGACCTCCAACACTCTTATGCCCCTTAAGGTTATCAAAACCTGCGGCCTTGGTGGCTGCAACAACCTTTGCATCCTCTTCTGCGCTCTTTGTCACGAAGGGTACATTCATAAGAGAACGGAATTCCTTTTCAACCGTACCGTTAAACATCTTGCTGTTATCAAGAAAATCATAAAGAACGGCTGCTTTTTTCTTGTTGATCTCGTTCATCTTTTCAAGTCCGCCCAGAGACTTTAAGTACTTAAATACCTTACCGCATACGTAGATTGCCCAGCAGTTGGGGGTATTGTACATGCTTCCGTTTTCGGAATGGGTTGAATATCTTAAATATACGGGCACATCTGCCTTCAGATCTTCTCTGATGAGATCTTCTCTGATGATCACGATGGAAAGACCTGCGGGGCCCACGTTCTTCTGAACGCCTCCGTAGATGATACCGTAATCGGAAACGTTGCAGGGTTTACTTAAAAACATGGAGGACTGGTCGGAAACGAGGATCTTACCCTTGGTATTGGGAAGTTTTTGGAAAGTGGTTCCATGAATGGTCTCGTTTTCGCAGATGTATACATAGTCTGCGTCACTGTCAACATTAAGGTCCGAGCAATCCGGTATATAACTGTAGTTTTTGTCTTCGCTTGATGCAATGACATTGACTTTACCGAATTTCTTTGCTTCGGTCATGGCTTTCTTTGACCATGCACCTGTTACGATGTAATCAAATACACCGTTCCTGCACAGATTCATGGGGATCATTGAAAACTGAAGAGTAGCACCGCCCTGAATAAAAAGAACCTTGTAATTATCGGGAATGTTCATAAGGTCTCTCAAATCCGCTTCAGCTTCATCCGCAATCTGCTGAAATACCTTTGAGCGATGTGACATCTCCATTACGCTCATTCCGCTTCCGCGGTAATCAAGGAGTTCTTCCTGAATCTCTTTGAGTACAGGCAAAGGCATCATGGCCGGTCCTGCCGAAAAGTTAAATACGCGTCCCACTTTTTCATCCTCCTGATAAAACTATATTTTATGTGATATATTAATTCATTAACGCGTTAAAGTCAAACAGAAAAATTTTTATTTTATTTATAGACAAGAACAGGGGTGCCGAGTTCAACCATGCCGTACAGTTCCTCTGCATCGGAAAGTTTCAGGTTTATACAGCCTTTTGAACCGTTTGTAAGATATCTTTTTCCGCCGAAAGAACTCTGCCAGACGGCATCATGTATACCTATATAGGTTTTATAGATGGCCATCCAGTAATTTACATGGGATTTGTAGTCTTCCCCCTGAAGATAAGTGTCTTCCGCCTTTTTAATGACGGAACAAAGCATCTCCGGAGTGGCCTTGCCATTGTTTGGATTACCGGAAACTATGTCGCAGGTTTTGCTGATCTCACCATTCACCAGATAATAAAGCTTTTGTCTCGTAAGATCGATCTCGATGCGTGTACCGCCTATGTCATCAAGGCCCTTCACAAAGCCTTCTTTTATGTACTTGGGGGTATGAACCTCAACTGTTTTCTTTTTAACGGCCGAAAGGATATACTCCTCTTCCGCTTTTACGTCGATCCTGGTACCGTAAAGATTTGATTCAAAGGTTTTTTCTTCATCATTGACGGAAATGAATTTGCGGACTTTGCCGAGAGTCTCGTATCTGTCGCAAATATCGTCTATATATGCTTTGATCATTTCTTCGTCGATGAACAAAGAACCGTCTTCGTTTCGTTTGAAACCGATTGCGTCCCTTGAAAGAAAGGTACTCAAAACAGCGGAATCGATGGTTATCTTCTCCGCTCCCATGTCATATACGATGTTGGAAGAAATAAAGAATGAAACATCCTTCCAGTCCGTCAGGGTTTTTTCTTCTTCCTCCGTAAGATCCTTCAACACAAAATAAAAATCGGGGATCGTAACATCATAGTTTTTTTGTCTGATTTCACGTTCGATAAGTTCGGAAACGTTTAAAGGATTAACCGAAAGACCGGTTGTATCGTTTAGAAAATAGCCCTTGTCGGATAGTTCGATCTCAAGGCTCTGAGGCCTGTCGGGATCAAATTTTCCGACAATGGAAAGGTTGTCTGATGCTTCTTTTAATTTGACCGGATCAAAGATTATGTCCGGTTCTATGAAATAATCGGGTAAGGGTTCAAATATGTTTAAAACCCAGAAAAAAGCGTTCTGACCCGCCAGGATCTCCCGTAAGGGATTGGTGTAGTCGGCTGTAAGTGAAACGGAATCGGCCTTAATGGTTTCTTTTTGCCCATAGGAAGAAGAAACCGTTATGTCATACACTTGACCCGAAGACTTAAGCATGCCGTTAACGGTTTCAACATCCAACCCCACACATTTTATTCCGTTTATCCTGGTTCCGTAGAAGAAAGTATCTTTATACTTTATGACCGCAAGCACATACACGGTCATAAAGAAAACAAGGATAACGGAAATCGATACGGTGAAAAAGGTGACAATCCTCGATCTCATTATTTACCCGTCTTTTTATTAAGATCCTTTTCGTCAAATACGTCACTTAAGGGAGCGCCGCTGGGTACCATGGGAAATACCTTGTCGTCTTCGTTTATCACACATTCGATGACAGCGGGGCGATTGTTCTTTATGGCACTCTTAAGCGCCTTTGAAAATTCCTCTTTTTTGACAACTTTGTAGGCATCACAGCCAAGGCCCTCGGATACCTTGCAATAATCAACCTTATCATTAAGAACGGTCTGAGAATACCGGCCTTCATAGAAAAGAGTCTGCCACTGTCTGACCATACCCAGAACATGGTTGTTGATGATGATCTGAATAATGGGGATATTGAAACGGCTTGCGGTTGCAAGTTCGTTCATATTCATACGGAAACATCCGTCTCCGCCGATATTGATGCATATCTTGTCGGGATTTCCGACCTTAGCGCCTATGCAGGCTCCGAGTCCGTAGCCCATGGTTCCTAGACCGCCGGAAGAAAGAAAGGTACGGGGCCTGGTAAACTTATAATACTGGGAAGCCCATATCTGATGCTGTCCCACGTCTGTGGTGATGATGGCTTCACCCTTGGTGATCTTGTCGGTTTCCTCGATTATAAAGGGACAGGTAAGCTTGGATCTGTCGTAATCAAGGGGATATTTTTCCTTCAGTTCTTCTATTTTAGCCATCCATTCCGAATGATCCTGTTTGGAAAGCATTGAATTAAGCTTCGTAAGGGCAGATTTTAAATCTCCCACCACACAGGCTTTGGTCTTAATATTCTTATCGATCTCTGCGGCATCGATATCAATGTGAATGACCTTTGCTTTGCCGGCAAAGGTTTTGACATTACCCACAACACGATCCGAAAATCTGGCGCCCAAAGCAATTAAGAGATCACAGTCGCTGACGCCCAGATTTGACGCTTTGGTGCCGTGCATACCAATCATGCCGGTATAACGCTTGCTGTAAGCATCAAATGCGCCCTTACCCATAAGGGTATCACATACGGGAGCATCGATAATATCCGCAAACTTCTTGACTTCTTCGGACGCACCGCTTGCTATGGCGCCGCCACCGAGGTATATAAAGGGTTTCTTTGAGGCTGTAATGAGCTTAACGACACGATTAAGATCTTCTTCCGTGAATTTGTCTATACGTTCGATTCCCTTGGGTTTCTTGGGGGTATATTCGCATTTTGCGGCCGTTACGTCCTTTGTGATATCAACAAGCACAGGACCCGGACGTCCGCTTTTAGCGATAAAGAAAGCTTTTCTGATGGTATCCGCAAGGTCGTTTATATTCTTAACGATATAGCCGTGCTTGGTAATGGGCATGGTTACGCCCGCGATATCAACCTCCTGGAAGGTATCCTTTCCGAGCCACGGAAGTACCACGTTAGCGGTGATCGCAACCATGGGAACGGAATCCATGTAGGCAGTTGCAATACCCGTAACCAGATTGGTGGCTCCGGGGCCGCTTGTGGCCATACAGACTCCGACCTTTCCGGTGGATCTTGCATATCCGTCGGCGGCATGTGCCGCACCCTGTTCATGGGAAGTAAGAATATGTTTGATTTCGCTGTGGGAATAAAGGGCATCGTAAATGTTGAGGATAGTTCCTCCGGGATAACCGAAAACGGTGTCGACTCCCTGTTCCTTCAAGCATTCGATTACTATTTCAGCACCGGTAAGCTGCATACCAAACCGCCTTTCTTTAAGCACGTCCGGGAACCTTTAAAACGGCTCCTTCGGATGCGCTTGAAACAAGTTCTCTGTATCTTAAAAGATATCCTGACTTAATATCAGTTTCTTTGGGTGTAAAGTTCTTCTTTCTTTCGGAAAGCTCAGTCTCATCCACCAGAAGCTCCAGTTTGTTTCCGGGAATATCGATATGTATCATGTCCCCTTCTTTGACAAAGGCTATGGGACCGCCGAGAGCAGCTTCGGGAGATACATGTCCGATGGAAGCGCCTCTGGATGCGCCTGAAAATCTGCCGTCGGTGATCAAAGCAACGCTTGAACCAAGGCCCATGCCTGCAATGGCGGAAGTGGGATTAAGCATCTCTCTCATACCGGGACCTCCCTTGGGGCCTTCGTATCTGATGACAACCACGTCACCGGCTACGATCTTACCGCCTTTGATGGCGGAAATGGCATCCTCTTCACAGTCAAAGACTCTTGCGGGTCCCGTGTGCTCCATCATTTCGGGAACAACTGCCGAGCGCTTTACCACAGAGCCTTCGGGCGCAAGATTGCCCTTAAGTACCGCGATTCCGCCGGTGGTACTGTAAGGATTTTCGACAGGTCTGATGACTTCGGGATTAAGATTGTAAGCATTCTCAATATTTTCACCCACAGTCTTACCCGTAACGGTGATCAGATCTGTATAAAGAAGGTTCTTCTTGGTAAGTTCCTTCATGACCGCATATACACCGCCCGCTTCGTTAAGGTCTTCCATGTAGGTGGGACCTGCGGGTGCCAGATGACAGAGGTTGGGGGTCTTTGAGGACAACTCATTGGCAATCTCAAGGTTTAATTTAACGCCTGCCTCGTGTGCAATTGCAGGAAGATGAAGCATGGAATTGGTGGAGCATCCGAGAGCCATGTCAACGGTAAGGGCATTTAAAAATGCCTTTTCGGTCATTATGTCTCTGGGGCGGATGTTTCTCTTCACAAGTTCCATAACCTGCATGCCGGCATGCTTTGCAAGTCGGATTCTTTCGCTGTATACGGCAGGAATGGTGCCGTTTCCCCGAAGGCCCATACCGAGAGCTTCCGTTAAGCAGTTCATGGAGTTGGCAGTGTACATACCCGAGCAGGAACCACAGGTAGGGCAAACCTTTTCTTCAAACTCACAAAGATCCTGTTCCGTGATCTTCCCCGCAGCCAGCTCTCCTACGGCTTCAAACATGGAAGAAAGGCTTCTCTTCTTTCCTTTAACATGTCCCGCAAGCATGGGACCGCCGGAAACAAACACGGTGGGTATATTTACCCTTGCGGCCGCCATAAGTAGTCCCGGAACGTTTTTATCGCAGTTAGGAACCATTACAAGTCCGTCAAACTGATGGGCAATAGCCATACATTCGGTGGAATCGGCAATCAGGTCTCTCGTTACAAGGGAATATTTCATGCCCACATGACCCATGGCAATACCGTCGCAAACGGCGATAGCGGGGAACACCACGGGAGTTCCGCCTGCCATGGCAACGCCTAACTTAACCGCTTCCACTATTTTATCAAGATTCATGTGTCCCGGTACTATTTCATTGTACGAAGAAACAATACCGATCATGGGACGCTTTCTTTCTTCTTCGGTAAATCCGAGAGCGTTGAACAGGCTTCTGTGGGGAGCCTGGGCCGAACCGGTTTTTACATTGTCTGAATTCATAGATATCTCCTTTATTTGATATTTCCTGCGATCAGTTCACCCATGGCCTTGCATCCTACGGTCTCAAAGCCTTCGGAAGCGATGTCTTTGGTTCTGAAGCCTAAGTGAATTACGCTCTTTACGGCGTTTTCAATCGCATCAGCTTCCTTTGTAAGATCAAAACTGTATCGTAACATCATGGCCGCGGAAAGAATGGTTGCTATGGGATTGGCGATGTCCTTCCCCGCAATGTCGGGTGCCGAACCGTGACTTGGCTCATAAAGTCCGAACTTGGTCTCGTTAAGGCTGGCGCTTGCAAGCATTCCTATGGAACCTGTGATCATGCTGGCTTCATCCGATAAGATATCTCCGAACATATTCTCCGTAAGTATCACATCGAACTGCGAGGGATCCTTTACAAGCTGCATTGCACAGTTGTCAACAAGCATGTGTTCCAAAGTAACCTCGGGATAGTCCTTTGATACCTCATT
>JAEEGK010012166.1_pt1 | contig 19601 bp, 17 predicted proteins | sample 8958771 | NCBI WGS metagenome assembly JAEEGK01 (sample SAMN16246547, study PRJNA631951) | gut metagenome | biome: gut microbiome; feature: rumen; material: SC-attached | host: Bos | place: Iran: Karaj | collected 2018-10
TGTATTGGCATGACGGCCATAGCGGAGGAGTCACACCCGGTCCCATTCCGAACCCGGCAGTAAAGCCCTCCCGCGTACCTGTCTGTACTGTATTGCGCAAGCGTACGGGAACTCAGGCACGCTGTCAGCCACTTTTCACTCTCATCTGGTGGACGAGAGTCTCGATCCATTCGACGATTGCGACCACTTATATTATTATAAAGTGAACAGATGACTGAACAATGATTCTGATAAAGCTTGGCGGAAGCGTCATCACAGACAAATCCGAATACAAGAAGTTCAATAGGGAGCAGACGGCCAGACTCTGTGCCGAGATAGCAGCGTCCAGTAAAGGCGTGCTTGTGGTTCACGGGGCCGGCTCCTACGGACATGTTCTTTCCAAGCAATACCAATTGCAGCACGGCCTCCAGGATTTCAGACAGATCCCTGCAGTGGCTCAGGTGCAGCATGACGTCAGAGAACTCAGCCTGAATGTCGTTGAAGAGATGATCAAGGTCGGAATGCCGGCGGTCTCCGTACCCCCGGGATCCTGCTTTGTGATGGATAACGGAAGGCTCATCGTGGACAACCCTGAGCCGATCAGAGCCCTGGCCCACATAGGCGTGATGCCTGTTCTCTTCGGCGACGTTGTAGCCGACCGTTCCAAAGGGTTCGGAATATGCTCCGGAGATCAGGCGATGGAGGCTCTAGCGAAGATTTTCAAACCGGACAGGATAGTATTCGTATCCGATGTTGACGGATTATACACAGCCGACCCCAAGAAGGATGAGAACGCTAAGCTCATACCTGAAGTGGACGGAAAGATGCTGGACAAACTGGACAGCGAACTCACGGTGGCCGATGTCACCGGAGGCATCCGCGGTAAGGTCGATGAGATGCTGAAGATCTGCGGGGACAGCGGAGAATGCATCCTGGTCAACGGAACCGTCCCAGGAAGACTGCTGTCGCTGCTGAGGGGCGAGGATGTCCCCTGCACAAAGGTAAGACCGTGATAATATGGCGATAAAGGACAGGAAAGCTGATCACATCAGGATTTGCAAAGGTGAGCGCGTAGCACCGGGATACTGCTACTGGGATGACATCAGGCTCGTCCACAATGCACTTCCCGAACTCAACGCCGACGATGTGGACATGAGCTGTTGCCTCTTCGGCAAGAAGTTAGAGGTTCCTCTGATCGTGACGGCCATCACCGGCGGTTTTGCAGGAGCGAAGAAGATCAACTCCAACATCGCGAAGGCATGCGCCGATCTCGGGATCGGAATGGGAGTCGGAAGCGAAAGGGCCGGAGTCATGGGCGTATCTCCTGAAAGCTACTCGGTAATCAAAGATTACGATGTCCCTCTGGTCATTGGCAACATAGGTGCAGTCCAGCTCATAGAGCAGAAGAGCGGCAAGAAGTATGACGAGGAGATGATCGAAAAGGCTGTAGACCTAATCGACGCAGACATTCTTGCTATACACCTCAATCCTCTACAAGAAATGGTACAACCGGAAGGGGACACCAATTTCGAAGGTTGCTGGGATGCCATCCGCGACATCGCCAGAAAAGGCCCGGTCATGGTGAAGGAAACCGGAGCTGGAATCTCTAAACATGTCGTTGACAGGCTCAAAGGCATCGGAGTCCAAGGGCTCGACATCGCAGGAATGGGAGGCACCAGCTTCTCTGCGGTAGAGTTCTATCGCGCGTTGGACAGCGAGGATACTGTCAGGGCGAACATCGGGGACACCTTCTTCGACTGGGGCATACCTGCGCCGGCTTCGCTGATGCAATGCAGAGATTCAGGGCTGTCCATCATCGCATCCGGAGGTGTACTGGACGGAATCCATGTAGCATCCTCGATAGCAATGGGTGCTAACGCAGCCGGTATCGCCAATGTGATACTTAAGGATGCGACCGAATCCGCTGCTGCGGTAAAGGAAAAACTAACGATCATCAAAGAGGAACTCAGGACCGCGATGGTCCTTACGGGATCCAAGAACCTGAAACAGCTTTCAAAGGCCCGCTACGTAGTACTGGGCGAGACCAAGGAATGGATGGACCAACTATGATTGATGCCAAGGAATACCTGAAGAAGATGTCCGCAGAATTGGACGGACCTATCAAGAGCTATATCGGAGACGAGGAACCCAAGGTCCTCATGGACGCTTCCAAGCAATACCCGTACGCGGGAGGGAAGAGAATGCGCCCCGCTATGGCCGTTGCATGCTGCAAAGCCGTCGGAGGAGATGCTTCCAAAGCTGTCCCCTTGGCCGTCGCCATCGAGTACATCCACAACTTCACCCTGATCCACGATGACCTCATGGACGGGGATGAGAAGCGCAGAGGGATGACGACCATCCATGTCGGATACGGTATGCCGACAGCGGTACTGGCCGGGGATGCCCTCTTCGCCAAGGCTTACCAGATCATCGCCAACCTCGATGTCCCCGCCGAGAAGATGAGGGACACCCTGAAATACGTCGCCCAGGCCGTATGGGATCTTGCCCGCGGTCAGCAGATGGATATCAACAATGAGGGGCAGATAGTTTCCGAAGAGGTTTACCTCGAAACGATCAAGCTGAAGACAAGCGTCCTCTTCGCCGCCGCTGCGGCTGGAGGGGCGATCATCGGAGGTGCCAAACCAGAGGAGGTCCAGGCCATCAACGAGTACGCCATCGAGCTCGGTCTGGGATTCCAGATGTTCGATGATTACCTCGGTGTCGCAGGAGACTCCAGCAAGACCGGGAAATCCGTCGGGAACGATATACGCAAGGGAAAATGCACATGCATGGTGACCAACACCATCGCCAACCTCAAGGACCCCGAGCTTCTGGCTGAATTCAAATCCATCCTCGGGAACCTCGATGCCACCGACGAACAATGTGCCCGTGCGAAGAAGATCATGGAGGATGTCGGTGCGATCGATTACAACCTCAACTTGGCAAAACAGAAAGTGGAGAATGCGATCGCGAAGATCCAATTCCTTCCCGACAGCGAAGAGAAGGAATTCATGATCGCCCTTGCCAGATACGCAATCGACAGAGACGTCTGATCAAGGATCGGAGATTCCGTTCTCTGTTATGCGGTAAAGCGCAGACCTCCCTTCGGGGAGGCTCCTGTGCTTCATTATTACGGCAGCGCGTCTGCCTTCCGTCCTCTTATCCAAACGGATTATGGTTTTTGCGTTGTGATGGAGAGCATGTCCTCCTAAGAATTCCACACCGCCCGTGGTTATATTGGAATAGACCTGCGACGTCAGCATTATGGCGATCTCGTATTGACGGGCCATGTTCAACAGGACCTCGGTCTGCCTGATGAAATCGTTCCTAACATAGCTGTCCTCATAGTTGAGACGGTAGAACATCGTTAGGGAATCTATTATGACCAGAGATATCGTGCCCGTTGCCGCAAGTTTCTCTATCTTGTCGATGCGGTCTGACTGCTCAGAGAAGCTGTGCACCTCGAACACCAGGAGATTCTTTATGCACTCCTCATGTCCCTTGAATACCTGACTCAGACGCTCTGATGAGAGGCCCTCGGAATCGATGTAGGCCACCTTGTCGCCGTTGATGGCGACGTTGCGGGCCAGCTGCAGACATACATTCGTCTTACCGGCACCGGCCTCTCCGTAAATCAGGGTCACGCTTCCCTTCTCGATACCCCCTCCTAAAAGGGAATCGAAATTAGAGCATCCCAATGGTATTCTTTCCACGGACCCCAATCAGCAAATCGCAATAAAAAAAGAATGGGGGATGGACCCCCAAAGGTTTCATTCGTTCTTCTTGTCTTCAGAAGAGGATTCCTTGACAGGCTTGACGTCATCGATGCTGTAATCGACTCCTTCCTGGTATTGCTCCCCTTTCTTGACATACATCGGTATGGCGATGATGAACATCACACCAGCAATGATCAGGGCGATGACGATGATCGCTGCGACGATGAATATGATGAGAGTCACTGCAGCCTCGAGGATGGCAGGGTTCGTAAGTGCCCAGACCACGAGCGCGATGAGTGCGATGACTCCGACCGCAAGAAGGACCAATCCTAGGCCGGACTTGCCCGTTCCAATCTTCTTCGTATTAGATGCTTCTGCCATTGTTTTCACCTCAGCTGTTGTTGGACGGCAGGTACGGAATCAGTGCGTTCGCAAGATCCTGCAAGGTCAGCGACTGTATGACTATCTTTCCGGGTCCGGTAAGAGTGGTGACGAAAAGTCCCTCTCCTCCGAACAGAGACGTCTTGATTCCTCCCGCGGCAGAGATATCATACGATACTGTGTCCTCCCAAGCGACCGCATTGGCCGTGGAGACCTTGTACTGCTCTCCAGGCTTCAGCTCGACGACGTTCAGGTCACCGCATGCCGCTACGAATGCCATTCCGTTTCCGGACAGCTTCTGAAGGATGAATCCTTCTCCTCCGAAGAATGCCGCTCCGATCTTCTTCTGGAATGCCATGTCGAGTTTGACACTGGGCTCTGCTCCCAGATATCCTGTCTTCTGTACGATCCAACTTCCCTTTCCAACATCGATATCCAGGATCTTTCCGGGGACCTTTCCTCCGAGTCCAACGATACCTGTGCTGTTCTGAGGGGTATACTTGACGAGGAACAATGACGATCCGGACAGGCTGCGCTTGAGACCGGACATAAGGCCGCCTTCCATGACTGCCTCCATCCTCATGTTCCCTGTCATGTATGCCATGGCCCCGGCGACCGAGTTGAGTGTCTCTCCGGGACTGAGCTCCACGTTGACGAATTGGAGATTGTCTCCTGTGATAGTATATTTCATATATATCGGAAGGAGAATTGAGATATACACAATTAAAGACTTGTGATATGATGCTCGAAGAAAACGTCATCCACGGAGCTGAGGCCTCTATTTCCTTCACTGAGTTCCTCGGACGCGAAGCGCTGGTGAAGACCAGACCTGCCAAGTCCTACAGGCTGCCGGAGATTGACACGCATATCAGGAACGTCAGGACACGCAACGAGGCTCGCATCATGCATGACGCAAGAGCTGCCGGGGTCAGGACGCCATGCATCTACGACATCGACCTCAATGAGAGCTCCATCACCATGGAGTACATCAACGGACCTTCGGTCAAGAGTGTCCTGGATGAGGAATCGGCGAGAGCGGATGAGATCTGCAGGAAGATCGGGGAATCCATCGCCAGACTGCATTCGGCAGGCATCTGCCACGGGGATCTGACCACTTCCAACATGATCCTGGAGGGCGATGAGGTCTGTTTCATCGATTTCTCTATGGGCTGCGCCAATGCAGAGCTCGAGGACATAGGAGTGGACCTAAGACTGCTGGAAAGAGCGTTCAGTTCCGCGCATGTAGGTCTGGAATCTTCCTTCGACGTTCTGATGAAGACCTATTACGACAACGTTCAGAATGCCAAACAGGTGAAGAAGAAACTCACCGACATCAAGAACAGGGCGAGATACACATGAAACTCAAGGTAATCACATCCAATCCTGGAAAGGTCGCCGAATACCAGAAGGCGTTCGATGAGCTGGGCATCGAGATGGAGCATTACAGGCTCCCATACGATGAGGTCCAGACCAGCGATCTTGAAGAAGTTGTAAACAAAGGGATGGATGAGATCATCTCCAAAGGTGTAAGGAACTTCATAGTGGACGATACAGGTCTTTTCATAGATTCTCTCAAGGGCTTCCCAGGCGTCTGGTCAGCATATGCTCAGAAGACCATAGGGAACAAAGGCATACTGAAACTCATGGACGGGGTTGAGGATCGCGGAGCAGAGTTCAGATGCTGCATCGGATGCGACATCGACGGCGAACGCATAGTGGTCGTCGGAGTGTGCCGCGGATACATCACAGAATCCGAGAAGGGGACTGACGGATTCGGATTCGACCCCATATTCTCGCCGGACGGAAAACTCACATTCGCTGAGATGTCTATAGAGGACAAGAACCTGATCTCACACCGCGGAAATGCGGTCAGACTTCTGATTCAGCAGTTGAAGAAGTAAAAGAAATAAGGTGTTTTACCAAGGGAGTCCTCAGAACTGGACTCCGATGATACAGACGGCCAATGCCATGGCGAGATACATCAGGTATGTTCCTGCCATTGATTTGACCTCGATGAGCTCAGGGTGAAGACCTAGGGCTCCTGCGATCTTCCTGATGAGGAAGAGTCCGGCGAACGAGATGATGGTCGCGATTATGGAGGACAGGTAGAAACCGTTACTCTCCATCGGGGCTACTTTGATGATGATTGCGCCGATGATACCGATTACGACTGCCATTCCCATGGAAAGGAAGAATATCCTGGACGAATAGGTCTCCTTGAGGATGAACTCCCTCTCGTTGAATTCCGTAGGCGTGAACTCGTATTCCTCTTCGGGTTCCTCTATTATGCGCCTCTTCTTCTTAGCCATCGCAACCGCATCCTTAGTCCTACACTTAAAGCTTTTGCGCCTCAGAGCCGAATTTCTGCCTAGAATACTTCAAAGCCTCGATGACAGGCAGAGGCTCTCCCAACAGGAAGGTCTCCAATGCACCGCCTCCAGTGCTGACGTATGAGAATCTGTCTGCGAGGTCGAACTTCTCTGCCGCTCCGCCTGTGTGTCCGCCTCCGATAACCGACTGGCCTCCGCTGTCGACCATTGCGGTCATCAGCTCGCGGGTCCCTATGGCGAAATCGGGCTTCTCGATCATTCCGGCCGGACCGGACATGAAGCTTGTCCTGGATGACCTGATGACCTTTGAGAACTTCTCTGCGGTAGCGTCTCCGATGTCCAGAGCAGGTTCCTTCGTAGGAAGGTCGCCGATGTTCACAGATATGCGCTTGCCGTCCCTCTCAACTGCCACGTCGACTGGGAGAAGAATCCTCTGGCCGTACTTTGCCATGACATCCTTTGCAGCCTGGAGGTTCTCCTCTGTGAGCTCCTCCGACAGGATCTGAGAGCTGGCCTCCCCGATGTCCACCCCTCTGGCGAGGAGGAAAGCGTTACCGGCCAGACCTGTGAGTATGACTGTATCCGCGGTGTTGTTGCCGAGGACGCGGTCGATCATTATCGACACGTCTCCGAACTTGGCCCCTCCGAGTATGAATACGGATGGCCTGCGGGGATTCTCGAAGATGGCTTTGAGTGCGGACATCTCTTTAGCCATCAGCCTTCCGGATGCGGAAGGTACCTTGGCAGAGAATCCGACCAGCGAGCATTGCGATCTATGGGATGCTCCGAACGCATCGCAGACGTAGTAATCGATGAGCGGCGCGAGCTTCTGAACGATTTCGCCCTCTGCGTGCATGTTCATGTCGCCTTTGGCCGTCTCGCTGTCGATCGCCCTTACGTTGCCCAGGAGCAGGACCTGTCCGGGCTCGAGTGCCTTGATAGCCTCCACGGCCTTGTCGCCGAGGACATCGTCCACATACTTGACAGGGATATTGAGATGCTTGGAAAGATGATCGGCATGCTGCTCGAGGTTGATGAAATCCCACTTGTCCTTCCTGCTCTGATGTGCCAGTATGACTAGTTTTGCCCTCTTTCCGATCAGTTCCCTGATTGTCGGAACGACCCTTCTGATCCTTGAATCGTTGACGATCTTCAAGGTCTGCTTATCGAGGGGACAATTGATATCGACCCTCAGGAGGACGGTCTTGTCCCTGTAGTTGAAGTCCTCGAGGGTGTTGAAATCCTTGGACATCTTGAGACCTTCACTGAGAGATTCCCATTGCCTTGTTGGTCTTGGCCTGGGATGTCGCTGCGTCCTGCTCCATCTTGCACATCGATCTGATGCAGTCGATGTTCTCAGGGATCACATCGGACTCCTGGTGGACGGCTTGGTAGTAGTACAGGGTGTTTCCGACGACCTTGACACCGTCCTCCCATACAACGATCTCATACATGTCCGACCTGTCGCGGCCGAGCTCTCTTGCGAGCTCCATGATGTTGGCAGTGTTCTTGATACCGTCCTTGCTCTTGACGAGTCTGACACGGGGTGCGTTCCTGAAGATCTCCAGTACATCCTCGGTGGTGACCTCCTGGCCCAACTGTACTACAACGGTGTGGAGGTGCATGAGGGTGGTGGATGCCTTCACTGCCATGGTGTTGATGTTCAGCCAGGGCATGATGCTCTGCACATCCGGTCCATGGTGGGTGGGGAGCTTGACAGAGGGTTCCAATCCGTTGATAGGTCCGTTCTTCGTGTCCCCAGGATCGGCAGCGCGCCTGACGATGGTGACGAAGGCGTTCTTGATCTTGAACTTTTTATCCAAAGGATTCAGGGTCCTCAGGAGTCCGGTCGTGTTACATGAAACGACACGGGAGAGCTGTGCTCCCCATGACTCCGAATAGTTGGCGGTGGAGTTGAATGAAATTCCGGTAAGTGCGTGGTCCTCTCCTCCCTGGAAGATGGCCTTCACGCCTGCGGCCTGGTATTTGGCCTTGTACTCCTCTCCGACGTTTCCGGGAGTGCAGTCGACGACGATGTCGACGCTCTTGAGCAGATCGTCGATCGTTCCCTTGACTTCGATGCCTGCATCCTTGAACGCTTGCACATTGTCTGCAGGAACATAGAGCCCGTAGCCCTTCTCGATTGCCGATCTAGCTTCGAATGACGGCCTGGTCTTCGTGACTCCCACGAGCTCCATGTCATCCTGTGCCGATACTGCTGTAGCTACTCTCTTTCCAATCGTTCCAAAACCGTTGACTCCGACCCTGATCTTCGCCATGATATTAACCTGTCAAAGAGGATGTAACTTGCCCATAATAAACTATCCTTATCAGAGAAGGAAGAGCTGCTCTTCGGCATTGTATGGTTTTTATTACCATCCGTATGTGCACTCTTAGAGACCCGCAACCCTGTAAATATGTGGTTGTTTTAGGCATACCTAAAATAGTGATAGCATGACAGACAATCCCATCGAAATCGTGAATCTCAGGAAGGAGTACGGCAAATTCACTGCCGTCAACGACCTGAATCTGACGATCAGGAAAAACAGTTTCACCGGACTGCTGGGACCCAACGGTGCGGGAAAGAGCACAACGCTCAAGATCCTCACCCACCTGATAAACGCAACATCCGGCGAAGCATACCTGAATGGGGTGGACGTGACGAAGAATCCCAAGAAGGCTCTGACCGACGTGGGAACAGTCATCGAGACCCCGGAGTTCTACTCTTATCTCACACCTGTTGAGACTTTCAAGTATGTCGGAGAGCTCATAGGAATGAGAAAGGAGCAGATAGCCGCCGAAACTGAAGAGATCCTCGCTAGAGTGAAAATGACCGAATGGGGCGACAAGAGACTCGGGACATTCTCTAAGGGAATGAGGCAAAGGATAGCTTTGGGCCAGGCTCTGCTGAACGACCCGAGCATAATCATCCTAGACGAGCCCACCTCGGGACTCGATCCCAGAGGCATGGCGGAGATCAGAGAGGTCCTGAAGAACCTCAGGAACGACTCCAAGAACCTGACCATAGTGATGAGCTCGCACATCCTTCCGGAGGTCCAGGACCTATGCGACAGGATAGCGTTCATCAACCATGGAACGCTGCTCAAGGACGACGACATATCGGCGTTCGAATCCAACGAGGGAACGAGGTGCCTTATCGCAAAGATCGACGGCCTCCCGACAGACGACATGATCGGACAGATTGATTCGCTGGACTATGTGATCTCGGCCGAGCGCCTCGGGAACGATATCGCGATCACGATGGACGCCGACACATCTCTGAGGGCAAAACTGTACAGAGATCTGGACAAGATGGACATGAACGTCTACGGACTGACCGAACAGGATGCGTTGGAAGAGACGTATCTTGATCTCATAAAGGAGTCGAGATAAGATGGCTGGAGACATTTCACAGATCGCCGTAGTGGCGAAGAACGAGATGATCAAGTGCGTCCGCGGAAGGAAGTTCATGATCAGCCTCGCCATAGTGCTCCTGGTCTTCCTTCTGATAACTGGCCTCCAGCTCCTCATAGGAACATGGGACAACATGAAGGATATCGGTGCACTTATCGACGTATACATCGACAACCTGCCGATGATCATCGTGCTGGTGGTCGCTCTGCTCTCGTCGATTGCCATCGTATCTGAATTCGAGGAAAGGACCGCTCTGATCCTCTTCACAAGACCGGTCAGACGCACCTCCATCTTCATAGGAAAACTGCTGGCCTGCACCATCATCGAAGCGATGATAATCCTGACCTATTACATCCTGGTAATCATCGTGGGGATGATCAAGATAGGAAGCGTCCCTATCGATTTCTTCACATCCTTCGCGTTCGCTGCCCTGTATGCGTTCGCGGCTTCCGGTATCGCCTTCATCATCAGCTCCTTCTTCAAGAAGGGCAGTGTGTGCACGGTGGTCTCCATCCTTCTCCTGATCGTCATATTCCCCATCATATCAGCGATGATGACCACGGACGGCGGAAACAACTGGTTCATGATGGACCAGGCAAGCGACACCATATACACCAGCATCCCTGAATACGTAGACCGTTACAACGAGAACATAGAACAGTTCGATAACGTCATCCAGAGTGCCGTCGACATCCTGAAGGGATTCACCGATGAGAGCCTCAGCAAAGGAATAGGCTGGATAGCAATGCAGATATTCTCTCCGGAATTCTTCTTGCTGGACGAGAAGACGCAGACATTGGTCATACAATCGGTGTTCAGCGGATACAGCGATGCCATGGACCAGTATGAACAGTACTTCGATCCAGACTACTTCGCTCTGCCGGACCATACCACTCAGGTATCCGTTATGAGGGTGTTCACATTCCTGACCATGACCGCAGATGGAAACCTGTCGGGAATGATCAGGGTCCTGGAGATGCTCAGCAACATGAGTGCACTGCAACCGATCGAGTACCCCGACCTGGTGAAGAACGCTCTGGTGCTGATCGTGTGGGCGGTCGTGGGATACTTCATCGCCTGGGCAAGATTCATCAGGAAGGAGTTCTGAAAAACAAACCCAATCCGGGCGCGACCCTCATCGCGACCCGGCATTCTTTTTTCGAATCGGATCCAATCCGTTCTTTCTCAATATGGTGGATGATATAGCCAGCAAGCAAAAAATTAGCAGAGTTTACACTTTTCGTGTCTATGATTTGCTAAATTACTTACTATTGCGCACGATAAAATATATACTAACACCACCCATTTATGCCCAATACTCTAAGGAGGATTCTAATGGATAAGAAAATGAAAGCGTTTTGCGCTGTCGTTTTTGCTATCGCATTCGTAGCATCTTTCGCTGCAGTATTTGCAGTGGCGGATACAGAAGTATCCGGTGAAGATGCCACGGTCATCACCGAAAGCAAGACCTATACAGACGGCGAACAATTCGATTTGAACACAGACTATGTACTCGAGTCAAACGTTGTTTTGACTTTCAAAGAGGGAGCCATACTCTACATGGATATGACCAAGCCCTTCTCTATCAAAGGTAACTCCGGAAGCGGATTCATCTTTGAGGAAGGTGCCCAGGTTGTCATGGAGTTCCTTTCTGAAGAGGAATTCAACGAGATCGAGGAGTACACATCCATCGTTATGGAAGGAAAGGTTACCTACAACGTCTCCATCGATATCACCAAGACACCTATGAAGGTCTCCATGGAGATGACCATCGACAACGGAACCAAGGCAACCGTCAACGGAGTGAACTACGACTTCACGAAGACCTCTGCATCCATCACTGCAGACGTCGACATGCCCACCAAGGAACTCGCATCCGGAACCCCGCTCTCCGAGATCAAGGGATCTATCAGCGGAACCGTGAAGGTAAGCTCCGATGGAATCAAGATCAGTGCTGACGGAATGAACACTGTGTCGATTGACAAGATCAAACTCGACGCGTCTTATGATATGAAGACACCCGGTTCATCCGGAACCGACAAGATCACCATCAGCCTCAAGGGAGACTTCGATGCAGGAATCTCCGATAAGGACATCACAATCACGGCCACAGAGAAGCTCGACCTCACATGTGGAATCCAGGGTCTGACAGACAACATCGATTGGACCAAACCCGAGACTCTCAAGAACGTCATCCCGTTCATCAACGGTACTTCGTCCGGATCCGTCACACTCAACACAAGCGACGATGGCAACATCATAGTCAAGAATGCAAACATCTCCTACTCTGCAGACTTCAGTGACAAACAGGTCAAGATGTCATCCGGTGTATCCGTTGATTCCATCAAGATCATCGGTGACGAAGTGACCATGTCAATCGGCAAGACTGCCCTCAAAGAGGATGTCACACTCGACCTCGGAAGCCTCATGGAGGTCCTGTCCGGAAGGAACGTCATGGGAACTGCCATCTTCATGTTCGCCTACATCCCCGACCCAACTGCGGGAAGGACAACAATCGAAGACTTCTTCGTCTCCTACCTCCAGCCCATCTGCCCTGATGGATTCGCAATCAGACCCTACGTGCACTCTGCCGTAGCTTCCATCCCTGACGAGTCCGCAGGCTATGTAGCTATGCCTTTCGCATACATCCTGTTCTTCTTCCAGTTGGAACAGAAGAACTTCGAGATGGAGTGCGCCAAGATCGCCAGCACGATCACAGAGGACGGCCCCGTCTCCAAATTCGTCGCATACAGCGACAAAGTCGGCGATCTCATCTCGAGCGTCGTTACCGGCGTCGACGACTACAAGAACATGTCAATCGACGCAAAGTGCAGTTTCGAACTCGGACAGATCACTGCTGACGCAACTACCGAACAGGGCACCTATGCTATGACCTGGGATGGATTCAAGGCCAACGCAGGTCTCACAAACGACTCCATAACTGCAGATGCATGGTTCGGAGGAATCGAGATCTCTGCAGACACAAAGGAATACTATGTCACCGCATCCACACCTTCGTTCAGTGCAGATGCCACTCTCGGCAGCAAATCATCCGTCGGATGCAACATCGACGGAGACCTCTCAGTCTCCTACAAGGGCAAGGCCGAGGTCGGCGCTCCCAACTTCGATTTCGCATTCAAGGGAATCGACTATGATTTCAACATCTCCGCAGACGACAGAACCCTCGAGATCAGCCTGAACGACGCCATCAAGTCCTTCGAGCTTGCTTTCGATGACTTCAACATGACCAGCGGAAAGATCAGCATGAGCGAGAAGTTCACCTATGACGTCGGAAGCTACCCCGACCTCTTCAGTCTGAGGAACCTCGACTACCTCGTAGAGTTCATCTTCAACGGCTACGACCCGGAAATGACCGAAGCAGCTGTCAGGACCGTCCTTAACGACATCTTCTACACCGCATTCCCCGAACCCGAGACCGAAGATTACATCGAGCAGATCATCGCATCCATGGACGAGCCTACCCTGGCCACCGTCGGAGGATCCTGCGAGTACATCCTCTTCGTCTTCAACAAGGAGAACGTCAACCTGGAGAAATTGTGTTCTGACGTCAAGGCAGGAATCAAGAACTTCGATTCCATCGAGGGAAAGATCGATTACTTCGAGCAGGTATCTCAGAAGATTGGAGCAGTAATGTCCGGAATCGATGATTACCAGAGCCCCTCGTTCACCTACGACTACAGTGCTGCTATCGGAACGATCGATGCAACATACAGAGGACAGGCCATCACATTCTACGGAGCAGCTTCCTCCATATCGATCGATGACGACATGGAGGTCAAGTTCTCATTCGAAGGACTGGATCTCAGCGTCAGCGAAGAAGGCTACAAGGTTGAAATGGTGCTGCCTTCTATCAGCTCCAGCAGCGTCATCTCCTCTGACAAGATCACCGGAAGTATGACAGTCAAGGGAGACCTCATCGCTTCCTTCATCGACAAGGATTACGAGAAGAACTCCTTTGAGATCTCCATCGAGGAAATCGACACCAGCGACGCCTTCACAATCGATGATAACAAAATAACAATCAACACAAAGGATAGTGTCGGAAACATCTATCTCATGTTCGACGGAGTCAATGACGTCTCTGCAGTCTTCAAGGCAAGCGGAGCCAGCTCCAAGGTGACCGGAGAACTCGATGTCGACATCGAGTCTGTCATCGAGGCCATCATATCCGGAGACATCTCCGAACTGAATATCGAGGCCAACTTGGACACCTCTGCATCCGTTAAAGGAGTGTTCTACACCCAGAGCATCCCCGGAAATGGAGACATGAAAGCCGCGATCGACAACTACTCTGTCAGCGGAAAGATCGCCTACAACAAGGACGGCATCACCGTCAATGAGAAGATGACCGTGGAAGACGCATACATGATGAATGCTGACCAGCTCATCGAGATCGATAACCTGACGATCTCAGCAGATCTCGCCAACGACACCGGAACCGCAGACCTCAAGGGAGACCTCAAGGCCGCCATGTTCGAGGCGGGACAGGCAGTACGTATCGTCATGGCCAACGACGTCGCAGTCAGCGGAAACATCGTTCCTGCAGACTACGATGACGAATTCGCACCCTCATTCACCTTCGAACCCACAGCCGTTTCCACGAACCTCAAGTTCTGGGATTACGGAATCGTCACCGACCTCGGAAAGGTTGTCATGACCGACTACAAGGACGGAGATTACCAGTTCGAGGCTGAGGAGGCAACCGTCTCCGGTAACTGCATCAAAGATGGAGAGCTCAAATCCGTCAACGGATACATCAAGGGAATCGCAATCATACCCTCCAACGACGGCGAATCCGTGCTCAAGTACAAGGAGTCCAGCATCACCTACGTACAGAAGGACGGTGCACAGGCTGACGTCACCACCGTACCCGACGAGTCCAGAAAGGCAGTCAAGGTGGACTTCAAGACCAGCGGTACCGGAATCATGTACTACTCTGACACCGTCAACACCGACATGCTCTACTACATGATCCTCCGCGGAGGCTACTATGAGGACTTCAAGACGGAACTCACCATCGCCGGCGATGTGCCTCTCGTAGTGAACTACATCAACCTGGAAGCTCAGAGCATCGAGGGCAAGGCCTATGTGAAGGACGGAAGTGTCATATTGGCAGACGACGCCCGCATAGATGTCGAATTCGTCGGAGCCCTGCTCTGTGTGGACTGCGGAAAGACCGGAGGACCTCAGCTCAGCATCATTGCCCTGCCTGGATACGACCTAGACCCCAATTCCTACATCGGATTCACCGTAGATGCGAACAACAACGTTGAGCCCATCTACATCGGCTATGTGGCTGATCTCTACGCCAAGTCTAATGGAAAGACCTACAACATCACCATCGACGGTGCCAAGGACACCGCCAAGTACGGAGAGATGTACAGTAAGGTCTTCACCGGCGGAGATGCACCTCTCTGGCTTGTCGACAAGGATGGAAACATGTGCGGATATGTGCTGCAGGACAAGTTCATCCTTTACTACGATGTAGTCGGTGACCTCGAGCTGACCTCCGTATTCGGAACCAAGGTCGTACCTGCAGAGCCCGGAACCATCGTGAAGACCGACGCAGAGGGATTCTTCGTCCAGAACAACGGACACTCCTTCATCGTTCAGAACAAGGCCGGCGTCAGGTTCAACGTCGATGGAGCCGTCCCCTTGGAGACCCTCAAGTTCAGCGCCTCCGAGACCAAGTACGACGGACACAAGGCATTCGAGATCAAAGGAAACTACGAAGCACGCATCGACCTGCCTATCAGCACCGTCGACGCGTTCGTATACCACGTGATCAACGATACCGCTGTCCCCATGGTGACCGATGTCTATTACGACCTTGAGAACGACCAGTACTACGCATCTATCTACGCATCCGAGTACTCCGTGTACTACATCGAGGAGAACAACCACGATGGCGGAAGCGGAGACAACATGATTATGTACATCGCGATCGCAGTCGTAGTCATCGTACTCATCGCCATCATCTTCTTCGCTCTGTCGAGGAAGAAGAAGGCAAGCGCCTGATAACCTTAAAAGCCGCCCGAAAGGGCGGCAAAACCCCTTTCTTCTTTTTTAATAGATGTTCTACGATATGCCTGATATCCTAGCAAGGGAACGAGGCGATAAGCATGGACGAGGAACTGGTGGAATTGTCGGTATTATCGGAGATAGTGCCGTCAAAGGAATCCGCCGCGGAACTCGATGCGATCGCCGATCGCCTGCTCACCACAGTCAAGGGATATTACAAGGAGAAGGGCCTTGACGTCGATGTCAGGCTGGCCGGATCCTACGCCAAAGGATGCTATCTGAAGGACCAGGATTTCGACCTATTCATGCTCTTCCCTCTGGACATGCCCCGCGAGCAGATGATGGAGATCGGCCTTCAGGCCGGAAAGGACATAATAGGCGGAGAATTGGTCTATTCAGAGCACCCATACACAACAGGATACTTCGAAGGGGTAGAGACCGATATGGTCCCATGCTACCACCTGAAGGATACCTCGCAGATCAGGACCGCAGTGGACCGCACCCCGTTCCACACAGAGTACATGAACTCTCATCTTACACCGGATCAGAAGGATCAGGTCCGTCTTCTGAAGAAGTTCATGAAGGGCATCGGCGCATACGGTGCCGAACAGGATTCCAGAGGATTCTCCGGATACATGTGCGAAGTGCTCATAGTCAAGTTCGGATCGTTCAGAAAAGTACTGGAAGCGGCAATCGGATGGAAGGACGGCGAGACCATAGTGGTAGAGGAGAAAGGACCTCATTTCAAATCAGCGCTGGTCGTCTACGATCCCGTGGATAAGAACAGGAACGCCGCATCCGCTGTCCATGAGGATACTTTGCACCTGTTCCAAACTGCGGCCAAAGCATACCTGGAGAATCCCAGCGAGAAGTTCTTCTTCCCCAATCCGAGAATCCCGCTTTCCCCTGAGGAGCTGGAATGGATATGCGCCAAGAGGAACAGCAGACTCACATCGATCTCGTTCGATAAGCCTGACGTGAACGAGGATAATCTCCAGGCACAGCTGTGGAGGACTCAGTACGCCATCGAGAAGAAGTTCGGAGAATTCGATTTCAGGGTCCTCCGTGCTGCACATATGATGGATGATCTCAGGCTCCATGTCGTTTTCGAGCTGGAGGCTGACTTCCTGTCCGATACCCATAAACATAGAGGTCCGCCGGTAAGGGTCGAGAAGGCATCGAATGATTTCCTGGAGCACTGGAGGGGCAACCGCTTCGGCGAGCCGTACCAAGAGAACGGTTACTGGTATGTCGAAGCTCCCAGACAGATTAAGGCTGCTAGAGACTTCCTTGCAAAGGAAACGGCTTTCGCAGGAATAGGCAAGAACATCGATCCGTCCACGATGGTTATCTTGGATCATGATCAGACCATTGCCTCGGAGAACCTCGGATTACTCACCGATCTTCTTGATCCCAAATATCCCTGGGAGAACTGATCATTGCTCAGGACATGGGTGCATATCGCAGGGTTAAGGCCCCAGGTCATCGCGTACGCCTAGACTATGTGAAGAATCGGATGAGACTACAGTTTTTATACGTCCGATAAATCGCAGTATTCAGTGGGCCTATGGGCTAGCTTGGTATACTTGTGGCTTTGGGAGCCATTGACCCCGGTTCAAATCCGGGTAGGCCCACTCATCTTTGTACTGTTATGAGTGCACCTGACAGAAATAGAAATAGGCCCCGAAGGGCCATATGGTTTCAAGATGGTCCTATTCAAACCTTCTTCTGGACGTTCAACTCGCGTCCGAAGATGAGCGGGAGATTCATATTCTCCTGTATCTGTTCGAACACCAGGATCTTCATCGAGACTCCGTTGTCGTCATAGAACGTGACATGGTCATCAGCGAAAACGACCTGGGTGAACTTCATGGTGTGCAAAGTAGGCATGAATATCTTCTGCAGATCACGCAACTCGATGAGATGCTCCCCGTCATCGTTGCTGATGAGGATGAGGTTGAAAGACAGAGAATCGTTGCTCCTCACCAGGACCTCTATCGGCTCCTTGCTGCCGGAATCGATATGCTGCTTCAAGGCGACTTCATCCGAACTGAGGATGTATGCATCATCGGTACAGATCAGGCGCCTCCTCATTGCTATGATGTTATCCATAGCACCTGTCGCCATTGTAGGCAGGTCCATCGACGGATCCATGGTGACGAACACTACCGAACCTGACAGGACAGTAAGTATGATGTATAGATGAGCATCCTCCAACCAAAGATTGAAATCCGATGTCAACCAGACTTCCAGGAGCATCACTACTACACTTCCGGCCATGATGATGAGCATACACATCCTTACCCTGACGATGTTGTATTCGTATCCAAGCCATATGGTGAAACCCAGTAGGCATGAGACCAACCCTAATCCCAGAGCCAAAAGGAATGCCGCAAGAGAGTCCCCGCCGTCGATGAACATCATGACGCCTACTCTTACTGACAGATAGACTCCCAAGACGATCATAGCGACTGAAAGGACGCGCTTGAGACCGAACTTCATCGAATAGGCACAGCAACCCACTCCAGCAAGCATCACGATGAAGCAGAAGATCTCTTGGAACTCGAGCGGATCAACGGTCGGCCTGAACAGCCAAATGTGGAGTCCGGTGACGGCCATTGCGATCATGAGGACGATTGCGCGGTGCAACCTCGTTATCTTCATGCCGCATCGCCTCCCGTCTCCTCGGCCTTACCATAAGTAATCGGTCCGTCCTCCTCATCGACATCTCTGATCCTGAAAATCGCTTCTCCCTTTTCTGCACAATCGATTATAAGAGAGTCGTCGATTCTCTTCACACCCTTCACGAGCATGGATTTGATCCCGATGAAGGATCCTTTGTTGTGGTCGCTCAACACCAGATATATGTTTCCATCCGGACCGTTCCATCTCTGGAGACTAGCATAATTGGTGGTGTAATTGTCCTGGAAGCTGAAGCAGTATTCGGAATATACCGGTCCCTCGATAGGCGTACCTTCTGTTGAGGGCTCCTTTCCTTCGATAAAGTTTACGATGCCCTGCACTGAGTGTGACGGTATGGATGCCCTCTTCATTGTCCCGTCCACTCCTCTAATCCCGGAGGAAAGACGCAGGGCCATGGCAACGTTGGTTGATTTACGCACAGGCTCCGACCATACCAGACCCATGTACATCAGATAAACAACCAAATTGAAAATGCTCTGCAGATCATATACAATGAAGCTATCGAAGTCATCCCCGAATTCTTTGAAATCGATAGCGAGCCCAATTGCGGTCAATATCACGAAGGCCGTCGAACCCAATAGGACAAATATGATAGATCTTGCATTCCCCCTCAGGTACCTGCTGCCTGAATAGACCAGATTGGCCGCCATACCGAAGAAAACCAGATTGATGACGAAGATGATTATGTTCCCGTCAAAGAGTCCGGGTCCGTAGTATATCATCTTTGATACACCGATACCTATTGCGTACAGACCGACAGCCCAAAACACACTTCTGTGTTTATCGAGAAGGATCAGTAGTCCGCATAAGATCGGCAATATGTTTACAACCAAGCCAAACAGAATGTCGTCCTGGTAGAATACCAAACTGACCAATCCGTAGACCATCAATACGATGGCCATCATCACGCCCAGATACTTCAGTATCCAATCGCAGATTCTCCTGAATCCTAATCTGACCCCTTCAATATCCATTGGAGTCGAATCCATTCTGTTCTATAAAATTTAGATGCAGTGTTCGCCCAGTGTGAAGATAA
>JAEEGK010012168.1_pt1 | contig 19600 bp, 13 predicted proteins | sample 8958771 | NCBI WGS metagenome assembly JAEEGK01 (sample SAMN16246547, study PRJNA631951) | gut metagenome | biome: gut microbiome; feature: rumen; material: SC-attached | host: Bos | place: Iran: Karaj | collected 2018-10
AAAAATAAAAATATTATACTAATAAAATAATAAAAAATAAAAATTAAAAAGAAATGAAAGAATTTTATAATAAAAATAAAAAAAGATTTAATAGAAGAAAAAGAAAAGAGATAATAAAAGATTATATAAATTAAAAAAAGAAAGTAAATAAATGGTGATTAGAATAAGAATATAAAAATATAAATAATTATAAAGAGTTGATAAATATTATAATTATTGTTAAAAGTATGTAAGTGTAAAAAAACTTTAAATTCTAGTAATATTTTATCTTTTTCTTTCTTTGTTTTATATATTTCTTTTATAAATTGTACATGATACATAAATTAAAATCTCCAAGAAATTTTTTGAAAAAAATAAAGAATAAAAATCATCTTTATATTCTCTATTATCGTTAAAAAATATAAATATTTTTATTATTATTTGTTCTTTTTGGAAATCTAAAGGGATAAAAAAACATGGTTTCATATCTTTATTACCTTCCTAAATGTTTTTCCCCCAAAGAATGTAAATTGTTTGTTTTTGTTTAAAATCTATAAAATAATATTCATTATGATTGTTAAAAAATTAAAAAATACTTTTAAATCAATTATTTATTTTTATCAACAATCAAATTCATAATTTCTATTATTTAATTTATTTTTAATTATAAAGAAAATTAGGCTTTACAATAACAATTAATTTTTTTTTAATAATATAATAAATATATATTTTAAATTTAATTCATTTTAATATTATTACCATCTAAATAAAATCCAAAAAAAAATAAAAGACAATCAATAAATTGCCAAATTAATAAAAAAATGAATAAACCAATAGAAAATAAAACACAAATAGAAGTTTTAGGATAATCATTGGCTTCATTTTCATTGAAGATTTCTTTAATTTGATAAATAGAAAAAAAACAACATAAAATAAGAAATAAATATAAACTTAATTTAAATTCAGCAAAATTATATCTTAATGAGTAAAAATGTCCTATTCCAAAACCAAAAAAAAATTCTAATATTCCAGCTTTAAATTTAGAAATTTTTTTATAATTACATTTTAAATCATTATATTTATACAATGTATCATAACCTTTATTACAAGTACAATTTAAATTAATTGAACATTTTCCACCTTTTAAATCACATTTTTCTAATCCACATATTATTTGAAAATCCTTATTTTGAGAATTTATTAATTTTAATAATCTTATTATTAAGATTATATTTATTTGAAAATTATTATATTTCATTTTTTTTTAATTTTTTAAAAAAAAAGAAAATGAAAAAAAATGAAAATTTTCTTATATTTAATTAGTATTTACATTTATATTAAATTATTCCATTTTATCTATTTACAAATATTACTTTCATATATAATGAAAGATTTTTATTTTATTTTATTATTGTTTTTCCCCTTTTTTTTTAAATTTGATTTTGATTAGAAATAAAATTTAAATGATTAATATTATTTGAATTTAATTTCCAATTATAAATTTTATAAACATTATTCATTGCTTCTAAAGATTTAATAATAATTGGTTTAATTAATTCTTCTTTTATTTCATTTATTTCACAAAATAATTTAACAGTATTAAATAAATCATCATATCTTCTTAATTTAAATATTGCAATTTTATCTTTTGATATTTTAACATTAACATTTAATATTTCAGTATTTTCAAAAATAGGATTTTGAGTTTGAAAAATATTATTATTTTGAATATTGAATTTATTATATTTATTTGATGTTTTTTTATTATTTATTTTATTATTTAAATTAATTATATTTGAACTTTCCCGGTTTAAATTTAAATTTTTTAAAGATATATAATCATTAGATTCTTTGTTAATTAACATTTCATTTGATTTATTATTTAATAGAATATTTAAATCTTTATTATTATTTTCAAAATCTTGTGAATTTTTTTTATTTATTTCAAAGAAAATTTCATCATTATTTAAATTTAAATTTTGATTTTCTTTAATTAAACATTCAAAATTATTATTTTCATTATTTTCATTTTCATTAAAACTTCCATAACTAAGACAAAAAGTAGATTCATCTGTATTATCAATAGATTCTTTTTTTTTATTTGGATAATTATTTTTCTTTTCTTTATATTCTTCTTCATAATTCATTTCATTATTTGTAGAATATATTGAATAATCATTTTCATTTTTTGATATATTTATGTAATTTTTATCATTTTCTTTTGAATTATTCCAATTGTAATTTGAATATTGCTTTTTGAAATTTGATTTTTTTGAATTATAATTATTTGAATTTATTCTTTTCTTTGAACATTTTTTTTTTGTTGATGAAAAATTTGAATAATAATTTGATTTACTATATGTTATATATTGATTTGATGATATTGTATATGATTTGTAATAATTATTTGGTTTTTTATACATTTGATTGTTTTTTTTTCTTTTCTTTTTTTATTTTTTTTGATTTTAATTTGAACTTTTTATACTTATGAAAATTAATTAATTAAATTGTTCATAAATAACAAATGTAATAAATATAATTTATATAGTTAAAGTAATTATTATGAATTAATAAAGTATAATCTCTTATTATATTTAAGTTTTAGTGTTATTTAAATTTATATGTTTAAATTATTTTATAGTAATTCTTATAAATTTACTTTTTTTATTTTCAAATAAAAAATATTTCATTTTATATTTTATTTATAATAATTAATATATTAGAATGAATTTAGATAACGAAAATGAAGATCAAAATGTAGAGTTATTTCAAAATCAAGAAAGAAATGAAAATGAAAGACAAAAAAAGAAGAATATAAATAAAAGATTAATAAAAGTTTATCCAACATTCATATTATTATTATTTTTAAACATTATCAATATATTTATTATGTAAATTTTAAAAATATCGGAATTATCAATAAGTTTAAATACAATATTAATAAAAAACCAATATTATAGAATAATAACTCATCATTTTCTACATTATGGAATTTGTCATCTTTTAATTTAAATTTTCTTTTCTTTTAATATAAGTAAATCTTTAGAAAAAACAATAGGAACTTTTTATTCTTTCATAATAATTTTTATAATGATAATAATGACTTCTATTTTTTATATTTCAATAATATTATTATTTAAAATATTTAATAAAATAATTGACATTAATTATAATGGAGATTTTATGTATGAATGTGGAATGACTTCTCTTTTATTTTCTTTATATTCTTATATTTTTGAATTTAGAAAAATAAAAACAAACCAATTAAAGTATTTAATATTTTTTTGCTCAGAACAAATTTTCTTCTTTTAAAATTTTATTTTTTTATCTCTTTTTACTCCTAATACTACTTTTTTAGGTAATTTATGTGGAATTTATTCTGATTATATTATTAGAATTATGTTTAGTTATTCTATATTACCTAAATATGAAGGAGTCTATGACTTTGAAAATTATTTAAATTTACATTATAAAAAAAATTCGTATATTAGTATTGTTGAACCTAATCAAGAAATGAAAGAAATTTTTTCTGAGATTTTTACTAATATTGATTTCCAATCTTTAGAACAAAAAAAAGAAGAATTTGGAGTTCAAATGAAAGAAATTGAAAATGAATATGAACAATCTTGATTTAAATATATTAAAAAAATTAAATTAAAGTTGGATTATTTTAAAAATAAAAATTCTTTTTTACATTATCAAACAATTTAAACCAGAAAAATAAGAAAAACAAATTAATTTCTTGAAAAAAATAATAATAATCACAAATATCAAATTTAATATATATTTCCCCAATAAAACAAATATATAAACCTATAAAACTATAAAATAAAAAAAATAAAAAATATCTTAAACAATAATTCAAAATATCATTATATATTAAAAATTTTATTTTTAAATTTCTGATAAAAATAAAAACTTATTTTTATTTAATAACATTTAAAAAAATTTAAAAAAAAAGAAAGGGAAATAAAGTTTAAAAAAAAATTATAATAAATATAAACAAAAATAAAAATGTCCACTTTTCGTTTTCATAAATTTGAAAATGAAACAAATCTTTCAAATAACTTTAATTCTTATTCTTCAATGAATAACACTAATCAATTTAATAATAATACAAGAAATGAAATATTAAAAAACACAATAAATATAATTTTACAAAGACAATTAAATTTATATAAATATCCATATAAAGAAAATTCTTCTATATCAAATAAAGATATTATACAATATAATTTTGAAAAAATTTTAAACAAATATGATTTAGATATAATTGAAAAAATATTACCAACAATGGTTTTTAAAAATTTTAATAGGAAAGAAAATACAAGAGACTTTGTTTTTTTAATTCCTTTTTTTCAAGAATTATTAAAATATTTATTTCAATGTCAAGAAGAAATAAAAAAATTAAATTCTTTTCTAGAAAATAATATAGAAGAGCAAGAAGAAAAACAATTAGATTTAAATAATAGAAAATTAGAAAATGAAAATATAATAAAAAAGAATAATGATAATCAAATAAATATTATGCGTAAAATAAATAAATATAAAGATTTTTTAATTGAAACTGGAAATGAAAATCTGATTCCCAGAGAAATTTTTTTAATTACAAATAATAATTATAAAATTAAAAAACAAGGAATTTTTAATTGTGATTTATGTGATAAAACTTTTAATTCATATGATAAAATACATGAACATTATATTAAAAAACATTTAAATTTATATAATTTAAAAGAAGGAAATTTAATAAGTTCAAATACATATTTTCAAAAAATGAATTTTGATCATCAATTAAATTTATTAAAAAGTAATTTATATAAAACAATATATAATATAAAAAATACAAATAAAAATGGAAATAATCAAAAAATGAAAGAATTAAAAAAAGAAATAGAAAATTTACAAAAAAAAAATGAAGAAAATAATTTGGTGTTGAAATCATTTAAAAAACCAAATAATAAAACCATTCAAATAAATCAAAATATTAATCAATCAATATTACGTCAAAGTTTTATGAATTCATCAAATCCAGTATTAGATGAAAAATTTAAAACAATTAAAAACCAACAAAATAAAAGATTTAATGATTTACAAAATGAATTTAATGATTTTCAATTTGCATTATTTCAACAATTAAAAAATTTATCTAATAACAAAGAAATCAAAGAGCCAGAATATAAAGAAATTCAAGAAAATATAAATAATGAAATTAATCAAAAGAACAATGAAGAAATAAAAAAAAATGAAATTATCATCGGTAAAAGTTATATTCAAGATAGTTATATTAAAGATATTAATCCTTCAACACCAAGTTATTTAAAAAATCCAAATCCAAATTCAAATCCACCAAATCCTTTTCAGTTAATCATTGAAAATGAAGAAGATATAGAAGATAAAGGAAATACTTCAGCAAAAATAAGAATTACAAATAGTCTTTTAAAATCATCATCCATTCCAATGGAAACTATTAAAGAAAGAAATAAAGTTGATAATTTATATAATAAATATTATTTTAGAGAAAATAATATTTTACTAAATTCAAAAAATTATGATATTATTCAAAAAAAAATAAAAAAATATAATTTCTTAGGTTTACAACCTTCTGATGAAATAAAAGCTAAAATTCAAAAACAAATAAAAGATAAATGTAAAGATTATAATTTTGATGATAATATAAAAAATGAATTATTAGAAAAAGATGATTATGAAAATATAATAAAGAAAATATTTGAATTGAATATTCAAGAAAGTAAAAGTAAAAATGATTATGGAAGATATAAAGATAATTCTTATAAAATGAATCAAATTGAATTTATGATAGACAGTATTTTTGATGATGATATAAAAAGAGTAATTTATGGTGATTTAGATATTGATTTAATTTATAATTTTTATAGTACACAATTAATTTAGTCATTAAGTTTTTTTTTAAAAATTAATTTATTTTTTTTTGAAATTTGTTTTTTAAAAATTTTGATTATTTGTTATATGAGATTCAAGAATTAAATTTAATTTCATATTGTTGTTTTTTAATTGTTGTTTATTATTTTAATTTTTAAATATTAATAATTAAATGGAAGAAAATAGTTCTTGGATTGATAATGTTATAAAAGAACATCAAAAACGTAAAAATATATATTTTACTATTTATATTTAGAATTGAATAATTTATCGAAAAACAACACAATAGAAATTTCTGATTCAAATAGAGCCAACAAAAGTAATTTTTTTAATGAAAATGATCTGAAACTTTCTGAAAATAAACAAATAAAAAAAGATAATATAAATAATGAATTATCAAAAGAAAATAACAACAATATATTTAATAATTTAAGTTTAAAAGATACAAATTTTTCAACAAAAACTAAAAATTCTTTTATAAATAATTTATCAATGTCAAATACTTCTTCAAATACTCAATTAAAAACATATTCAAATGATATAACTATAAAAAAAGAAAATTTAAAACAAGGATTAAATAATTTAAATTCATATTCAAATTATGAAAATGAAAAATTAAATTATAAAAACTTAAAAGATGAAATAAATAAACTTAAAAAAGAAAATGAGATACTTAAAAAAAATATAGAAGAAAATAATAATAAAGAAGTGTCAGAAGAATTAACAAATGAATTAATAGATTTAAAAAATAAATTATCAGAATATGATTCTTCAATTGAAATAATTAAAACTAAATACAATGAAGAAATTAATAATTTAAAATTTCAAATAAGAGAATATAATTCTTATATTCATTTAACTTATCTTTTTTTTCATAATATAACAAATAATGCTTTAACTTCTTTAAATTTTAATATTGAAAAACAAAATAATATTTTAATTTCTCTTGAAGAATTTCAACAAAAATTAAATCAAATAGAAACTTTTATGTATGATATTCTGAAAGACAATTCTAATTTAAAAATTAAATATTATAAATTATTAGAATTAAATAATAATAAATTAAATAATGAAATAAATGAAGATGAATTATTAAATAATAATATAGAAAAGCAAAATATAAGTAATAATAATATAGTAAATGATTCTTATATAACATCAATAAGTAATTTTACAATGGCAAAAAAACCAGAAAATATATTTGAGAATAATTATGAAAATTTCCAAAGTAAAAAAAATTCAGAATTAAATATATTTGAAAGAAGAGATAGTAATTCTCTTCAAAATAAAGGAACTTTAGAAATATATAAAACACTTGAACAAAGATTAAATATTTTAGAAAAAGAATTAAATATTCAAAGAAATTATAATAATTATAATAATAATGATAATAATTCAAATCTTCAAATTTTTAATACTGTTAATCCTAAAAATGATACAATTGTAGGTAAAATTCGTTCTAGATCTGGTAATAAAATTGTTAATAATAAACATTATGAAAGTCAAGATTATTCTCAAATTGATAATAATAATTCAGAAAAACCTAAAAAAAACATAAAGAAGAAAAAAAAAGGAGGAATGGGTAAAATAAGTATAAATAGTAATAACAATAATAATAATAATAAAAATCAAAAAATAAATAATAATAAAAACATTAACAGAAGTATTACTCCAATTCAAAATAGAAAAACAGTTCCTTCTTATTCAAATAATAAAAATATAAACACTGCAAAATCAAAAAAATGAAAAATTATTTTATAAATATATATAATTAAATAAATATTTATCATATATAAGAAAAAATAAAATATTAAAAAAAAGTAACTTTTTATAATAATAAAAAATAAAAAAAATTAAAAACAAAAACAGACAAAACATTCATAAAATATTTTATAAAACCTAATTAACTCCCTAAAAATATATAATTATTTATTAAGTTTCTTTTTTATATTAATCAAATTATCTTGAGTATTAGGTTTAATATTTATGTTAGTAGAACTTTTATCTTCACTATTATCTAAATTGTTATTATTTTTTTGTTTAAATTTTACAATAGCAAAAATAATTCCTGCAATAATAATTAAAGCTCCAATAACAATTAATGCAATCCACCATTTTTTTTTCTTTTTTTTCTTTTTTGTTAATATATTATTTTCATAAGGTCCATTATAATATATATCATAACTATCATTTTTATTTGAACTCATATCAATTTTAGTTATTTTATAATTAATTTTTTCATCATCATTAAAATTTGCAGTAACTAATATTTTAATTTCTTTATTTTTAATTTTTTCATCTTCATTATCAATTATGAATTCAATATTATTATTTTCTTCATTTATTTTTTCTTCTTCTAATGTTTTAATTGCTTCTTCTTCTTCATTTAATACATCAATTTTATCTTCAGAAATATCTGAAGGATACATTTTTAAAATATATTTTATATTAGGATAAATTTTTTTTTCATTATCAATTAATGGATAACAAGAAATTATTTTAGTTAAATTATCATATGTATATATTGATAATTCATTACTTTCTATATCATATATATTTAAATTTGAAAAATCTTCTCCATTTTCAACTTTAATTAAAGTTTCTAATGATGATTCTTCTTCTTCTGATAAAAATCTTTTTTTTTGATTATTATAAAAATATATTCTTAATCCTTTATTTAATTTATTTAGTTTTATTAAATGTAATTTTCTTTTCCCAAAACTTCTAGTTTTAAATATGTCAAAAGTATCATTTTTTATTTCCTCATAATCTATAAATGAAGATTCTTTTTGGAATGAACGTAAAAATATATTAAAATAAGGAGGTAAAAAGAAATATATTTTATAATAATAATAATTTGGTTTTGAAAGAAAAGAAAATCCAGTAATTTTATTTTTATATATTTTAGTTCTTTTTGTTTCTTTTTCTTTTATAGAATAAAATGTTAAACTTTCATTAATAAAAATAGGAATAGAATAATTTCTTTCAGTAAATTTAATTGTAATATTAGAATCTTTAATATCTTTATATATTATATTTATACAAATATATGTTGAATTATCTAATTTTTCTAAATCTAATTCACTAATAGAATAATTTCCAATTTTTAAATTTTTATCGTGTGTTATGTTTCCTAATGAAAAAGATGTGATATTTAAATTTGATATTGATTCATCTAAATTTTGAAAAAGATTTTCTTCTGATATATAACCATACTTTAATATATAATTTCCTTCATTCATTATTGTAAAAGAATTAGTTACATTATACCCTGAAAAATCTAAAGGTTTTTTTTTACAAATCAAAATTGAATTTTTTTTTTCATTATTTTCATTATTTTCATCATATATTTTATACATTAAAGTTTCATTTTCTTTCATATTAAGCTCATGATAATAATTTTTTGTTTTAATTAAAAAATCACCTTCAGTTCCATCATATACTATATTAATATTTTCAGACTGACTTTCTTTATTAGGTATAATATTATAAACTAAGGTTTCATTTTGTAAAGTTTGATTTTTAAAAATAGAAATATTATATTTACCACTTTTATTTATTGGTATAAAATCATATATTTCAATGATCTCACTTTTTTCATTTAAAATAATTGTTGTCTTATTTTTATCGTTATTATTATAATGGAAAAGATTAACTGAGTTAGGAACTAAAAATCTTTTTTCATAACTAGGATAAATATTATATATAAAATAAACTTTTCCAGGATAATTTGATTGAACTTTAATAACAATATATCTATTTTCTTCTCTTTTTTCTATATTATGAATTAATAAATTATCAAATGAATTATTAGGAAAATTTAAATTATCATCACTTAAATTATCAAAATCTATTTCTTTTGAAATTAAAGTAGAAGAAGAATTTAAAGTTAAAGGACATTCTTCATTAAAAGCATAAAAAGATATTTGAGAAGAATTTTGATAATCTTTTAAAGGGAAAGCAAAATAGCAAAAATCAGTTTTTTCATTTTTAATATTACAATATTCCATAAATTCAGAATTAATTTGTTGAATCAAAATTTTATTGTTATCATTTACAATAATTTTAAAAGTATAAGTTGAATTTTTTGAGTTAGTAAATTTTGGTGAAATTCTGAAAGTAAAATAAGTTTGAGTAAAATTATAAAGTTTAATTATATTTCCATTATCATCAAATTCTTTTTGAATTAAAGAAATATCTTCTTCAATATCATAATTACAAAATTCACTATTGAAATAAATATTTACACTTAATGAAAAATAAGGAACATTTATTCTATATAAATCAGATTCATCAGAATTTAAAATTCCATAAATATATTCATTAGAGATTATATTTACAGTAGATTTATCATTTAATTCATTAAATCTTAAGAAAAAAGAAAAATCACCAGGTTCATCAATTTGATAATCACCAACATAAATACCAAACAATAATATACATCCATTATCACAATATGAATTATTATATTTAGATAAATTAAAAGTAACTTTTCTATTAATATAATCATAATTTAAATCTTTTTTATTGTCCCAATTTTTTTGATCAGAAAAATCTTTATTTGAAATTATTGTAGAATAAACAATATTTCCTCCTCTTTTATAACTTAAAAATAATTCTCCTTTTTGCTCACTTAGAACATCAGTATAATAAAATAATATATTAAAAGCTTCTGAAGCTCCGATTATCATTTGATTTGGAGGAAAATAAGAAGGAATGGGATTATCATGTGCATTTCTAATTAATAAATTAAATGATATATCTTCTCCTATAATATATATATTAAAAGTACAATTATACGGCTCTTGATTTGAACATTCTTCAAATAAATTTTTCCTATTTATATATATTTGTTTGTATGGATTTATATCATTAATAATTATTTCTTTTTCTTTATTTGTTGTATTTAATTTTATTTTTAATTGTCCTTCTTTTGATTTATTTAGATTTATAAAATAAGATGGGTTTGTATAATTTTCAATTACAAAAGAAAAAGTTAAATTTTGATATTTATTAAAATTATAATTTAGTGATTCCATTAATTCTAAACCAATTTCATCATATGTTGCATAAGAAAACCTACAAATGAATTTACTTTCTGTTACTTTTTTTATAATCACAGTATAATTATTTGAATAAGGAATTTCTATTATATTATTTGTTGATTTTATTGTTTTATAATTATATTCTGCTCTTAAATCACAATTTTCTAGAAATATCATTAAATATTTTGGTTTTGAAGTTTCTGGAAATTCTATTTCTTTTGAATTATATTCTAAATTGTCTTTTTTAATTTTATTATTGTTTAAATCAGAAAATTCTTCTAATTTTCTTTGGTTTATTTTTAGATTTTCTAATGACTTATTTAAGGATATTATTATAAATAAGATTGGAATTATATTTATATTCATTTTTTTATTTATTAAATTTACAAAAATTAAATAAATTTTGAAATTTTTGTGGATCAAAAAAAAAGTAAAAATCATAATAGAAAAAGAAATTTTTGTTCAATAACTGAAATTATCATAAAAATATTAGTAAAGATAAAAAAACAACATCACAATTTCTAAAATAAATATATTAAGAGAATTTCTCTTTAGAAAATAGAATAATAGATTGAATAAGGAAATTATACTAAGAAATAATTTTATGATTATTATATTAGTGATATTAATTATAATGAAATCAAATTATTAAAAAGAATTTATTAATTTTTTTTTGTTTTATTTTATTTATTTTCTGATTCTCATGCAATTGTTTTATTTGTTTTTGTTTATTTTTTTACCATAATTTTTGATATTATTCTTATTAATTTTATTATTTCAAATGAAAAACAATAATTTTATAATTTTATTAACATAAATATTGGTTAAATAAATTATATATATATTGAGGCATTAATAAAAAATAATTGTTATTAAAATAATTGATTGTTTATTTAAATTTTTTAAATTCAAAAAAAATTTTCGATAAGATTCTAAATTACAAAATTAATTTATTAATAAAATTCAGATAAATAACTTTCATTAAGAATATCAATTATGGCATTAAAAAATATGATACAATAATTTTTATTTATATAATCTAATAAATGCTTTGAATATTCGTTTTTTTCAAAGATAAAAATTTTTTTTTTTCTAAATAATTATTTTGGGCTTTATATTTTAAATTCTAATTGAATATTAAATAAAATTTTTATATATTTTATTCTTTTTTTATTTTAGTATTATTATTTATTATAATTTTTTTTGTTATATTATATTTAAATAATTTTTAATGATATTTATTAATTTATAAATTAAATTTATTCATTCGTCATCATTTATTAATAAGGAAGATTTATATCTTTTTTGCTTATAATCATTATTTATTTTTCTTTTTATTTCTTTCATTTGTTTAATTGTTTTTAAAGTTCTTAAAGGTCTAACTTTAGATTTTTGATTTATATTATTAGAGTCATGAAAAAATAAAGGAAAAAAATATTGTTTATATTCATCTTTAGAAACTTTATATTTAGATAATTCTTTTGAAAAAAATTCATCATAATAATTATTATTAGAATTCAAATTAAAATCTTCAAATAATGTATCTATTTGTAAATCTTTATTTAAATTCATATTATCCATATTAATACTTTCATTCTTATGTTCACGAGAAATTTTTTCTATTTTTTCATTTAAATTTTTTTTATTAAATTTAGATAATTCTCCAAAATCATTTGGTTTTTTATCTATTAAATCTAACATTAATTTAGTATTTTGAATACATTTTTTTAAATATTTAATCATTCCTACTTGAGAATCAGTATAAATTAAAAAAGAACTATTTAATTTTTGTAATATTTTAACTTCATCAAATATATTTTTAATATCAATATTAATTCTTTCAGTAATATCATATAATTGATCTTTAGTAGGAATAATATCAAAAGATTTTATTTTCTCAGTCAACATTTTTCTTTCATCAATTAAATTAATAACCCTTCTTTTTTCATAATTAAATTTAATATCATAATCTTTTTGATTTATGAATTCTTTTTTAAATGAATTTTTAATATTCTTCATTTTAATACCATAATAAATTAAATAAGAATGAATATCTTTTAATTGATTTCTAATTTTTATCCTAGTAATTAATTTATAAGATTTCATTTCACTTTCACTTAAAATGCTTTTTTGAGTTAAAAAAATCATCATCATACTAATAAAATAAATACCAATCACACAGGAAAATATAATAATAATTCTACCAAAATGAGTTTTAGGATAAAAATCACCATATCCAACAGTAGTCATTGATACAAAAATACACCAAATTGAATTATATATACTACTCCAATCTTGTTGAATTAAAGTAATTGTTTCCCAATAATGCATTTCATATATTCTTATACTTAATGAAAATGTAATACATGATATTGTAAATAATAATGATAAATATATAAAAGGATTACTCTTTTGATATGCTTTTATTGTAAATATTAAATTTGGACTTAAGTAAAATTTATCTAATATTTTTTCAGATAAAAGAGAATTATATATTGAAAAGGAATTAAATAATTGAAGGAAATATAATGATCTAAATGTTAATATTGATGATAAAAATGATGATAAAGGAAGAATCATTATTCTATCTAATTGATTGATTATCAAAATTTTATTTAATGAAGGATATGGTAATAGTAAAAGGAATATAACCTCAATAAATAATATCAAACAATATTTACTTTTATAAAAGGGAGTTGGATTATCTTCTAATATTTTTTTTTCTCTAAAAAAGGATAAATAACGAGAAGCTGAAATAAATAAAATACTTATTAAAGTTAAAGATAATATTATATATCTTAATCTATTATTTGAATCACTTATTACTAGTGGAATTTTTATTTTTTTATATGAATAAATATTCAATAAATCAAATGTATCTAAAGTAATATTATATATTTGCAATATATCCATATTATTTAATTTATTATATGTAAAGTTATGATTTATATAATGTGATATTAATGTTGGTAAAATATTTCCATTTGGTTCTAATAATAAATTTAAATTTACACTTTCATCTGTAAATAAATTATCCCAAGCTTTGATTTTAAAATCTTCTGAAAAATCAAATGAATTTACTATTAAAGCTCCTATTTTTCTTATATTTTTATTTTCAAAAAAAAAATTATCGTTTTCAACTTGAGAAATAATTACAGAAATTAATATTATTATTGATGATACAATATTTAAAATATTTATATATAATTTTATATGTTTTTTATTATCATTTTTCTTTGATTCTAATTCTTCTTCATTTATTTCAATTTGACTACTTTGTAATTTTGAAGAAATAAAAGTTAAAGAATCTGTTTTTGAAGTATAATCATCTAAAGAATTATTTTCACTAAAATTTTTATTATTTAACATTATATTATCTTTTAAATCTAAATTATTTGATTTAAATCTATTTTTTAAATCAATTTCCATTCCATCAAATTCTTTTTGAATATTTTGTCCTTGTGGTGTTGCATTTAATTCATCTAAATAAGGATTATTTTTAGATAATAATAAATACATTTTTTAATTATATTAATTATAAATTTAACAAAATTCAAATGATAATATTTTCCTCAAAAATACTTTTTTTATTTTTTACTTTTTAATTTAAAAAAATGTTTAAAAACGTCTATAATTATTTATCATAACAAAATAATTGCAATATTATTTTATTCTAGTCAATCTTAATTTATGATTCAAAAAATATATTATCTAATAATGAAAAGAATATTTGGCTTTCTGAAAAAAATATTTCACAAAATAATTTATTGTTCACATTCTTATAAGTCAAATTAATTCAATTTTTTTTTTTGAAAACGATGATAATATTATAATATAGGAGAATTGGAATTAAATATGTTATTTTCATTACAATGTTTCAAATAGATAATATTATAAATAAAAAAATATTAAGAAAATCAAATGCAAGAGAAAATATAATTTATGTTAATCAAGTTTTTATTTGATAATATTAGTGAAATTAATCTAATTATTCTTTAAGTACTTTATTATAATTAAGTGAAAATAATGAAGAAGAAAACATATTAAATTCAAATTATTAAGAATTTAAAAAATATAATTTAAGTATGATAAATAATAAAGATAGATAAAAAAATTAAAAAAAGAAATTGAATTATCAAATTAAGAAATAAAGGAAAAAAAATTAAAAGAAAAATAAAATAAAAGTAAAAAAAAACATTAAATGAAAAAGAAGAAGAAAAATATGAGTGTATAACTCTAGAAAATAAAAATGAAGAAGAAGAAAAAATATATTATTCATTTAATTTAATGAATACAATCCAAAAAGAAAGTGAAGAATCTTTTAAAATAAATCAAATTCAAATTCTACTTATTCAACATATAAAGAAAATTAACACCAATTCCAAAATAAAAAAATTATTAAATCTCCTGTGATTAAAGATAATAATAACAATATAAAAGTAAAAATGTTAATAAAGTTATTTATATTAATGGTAATAATGAAAATATGGAAAAAAATAAAAAATGAATTAATTCAATTAATTTAACTCAAATAATAATATTAATTTAAATCAACGTGAGGAACAATTTTTATTGATTCTTATAGAATAATTCATTATCTTTTTATTTCTAAAAATGATAATAAATTTTCTTTTATTAAAAGAAATGAAAAATATATAAAATTGAAGAAAAATTTATATGAAAATAAATTGAAAAAGAAATAATTACAAGAATTTAAAGATGAAACTACTAATTATTTTTGTAGAAAGTTAAAAATTGAAGAAAAAAAATTTACTAGTAGTTAATAATTTAAATTCAAAGTAATATAATTAATTAAAAAGATTTATACAAAAAAAAATTTATTTTATTTTTCTTATTTAGTTTTTTTTACTAATGGAGAATTTAAATTATATAAGTAAGGAAATGATAGCTTTTCCTGAAAAAAATTATAATAATAATAATATATATTGGGATTTAATTAAAGATTTTAATAAACATTTTTTAAATGAAAAAAGGAAGATTCTTTTGGTTGACTATATAAGGAATAATTATGACAATTTTATTAGTAATGATTTAATTATGATTATTGAAGATTATAATTGTGTTATTTCCCAATCTATTCAAGCTATTAAAAGTTTATTATTAGAAAATGAAAGATTATTAGAAGAACAAATGTTAAATAATATACATAAAAATGAAAGAGTAGAAAAAAACAATGTTAATGATAATGTAAATGTAAATCAAGAAAAAAAAGAAGAAAAATTAGAAAAAGAAAGTTTAAATATAATTCAAACAAATATAAATAATAAAAATAAAGGATCGTTAAAAAAACCCTTAAGAAGACAAATTAATAGTAGAAGTAATTCAAAAGAAAAAAGAAATAATAAAAGTTTAGAAAAAAATAAAAATGATAATTTGAATTTTTTAAATTTAAATAAACAATTAAAAAATAAAATATATATTGAAGATAATAATCTTAGAAACAATAAAACAAATTCTAAAAATAAAATTGAAATAATGAAAATTACAAATGAAATATTAAAATTAATAGATATTGCAAATGAAATAAAAACATATTTAGTAGAAAAATATATAAATTCTTCGTCTTCAAATTATGAAATTGACTATAAAGAATTTTTAAATAGATTAATAAATTATAATTTTGATTTGTATACATTGAATGCAATTTTAACTGATTTACAAAATAATAATAAAAAAAATATTAAATATCAATCAATGATTTCAAAAAATGATGATATTAAAAATAATCCATTTTCATATTCTTTATTAAATAGACCTCCTTTTATCAACGCAACAAACCCTTATGGACAATTATTTTCAGAGAAAAAAACAAAAAAATAAAGAAATTATATTTTCTTGTTTTTCTTTATAAAATTCATATATTTTTTATATAATTAAAACTTTAATTATTTATTTATTTTTCATTGTTGACATATTATAATATAAAGAATAGTTAACATTTTGTTTTTTTTTAAATTGAAGAAATGAAATTCACAAAAGAATATATTAATTGTTGTTTTGATATTATCTTCATTAACTTTTATAAAGTGGAATCTTTTAATTAATAAAAATTCAGCAGATAAACTTAATCATATACTATTATAAATGAAATAGAAAAATTGTTTTATAACTTTTGAATTAAATTGGATTAACCCATTTTTCTAGACTTTTTTTTCTACTTTTTTTTTTAAAAGAAATTAAATGTTATTTACTATTGATATATATTTTATATTTTTGGTTTATACTATTAATTAATATAAACTTTTAAATTTATTATAATAATGTTAATGATATAATTGAAAAGCTTATTAAAGATGCAATTATTATTATTTAGACTTTGAAAATTGTTTTGGCTTATTCAAATGATTTATAAAATCTTTAGTAATGAATGTTAATTTATATTGGGGTTTTAATTACTTTCTTTATTATGTTACAAAGATTAAACAAAGATTCATATTAATTTAATTATAAGAAAGATTTTTATAAATAAGAAAATAATGAATGGATTCAACTCATATAAAAATTATATGAATGTTCTAACTATTAGAGATATTCCTTAACTATCATATAATAACAATAAGGATAAAAAAAGTAAATTATTCAAATAAATAGGAAAATAACAGAATTTAACAATTCAAATTTTTTACATCAATATAAAGATATATTAATTAATTAATAAAACATTATCAATTTTAGGAAAATAAATATTATGAAGTTATATAAAATGAATAAAAAAAATGAAGTAATTTATATTCCATGAATTGAAAGGATATTTAATAGATTTATTTACTACAAAATTTAGTTTATCAGCTAAATAATTAAAAGATGAAAAAGTTTAATATCTTTTTCTTTTTATTTATTTAACAAAACATACAAATATCATCTTGACTTAATTGAATAATTTGAGAAATATCTTCAAATAATTGGACATTAACAATATTGTTTTTCTTATCTCTTTCTAATAATTTAGCTAATTTTCCTTTATATTCTCCAGTTAATATAATAATATCTTCATTAATTTTAGGAATGACAGTTTCACAATCATCTTCAGTAAATTCCATATGTAAAGTATTATCATTTGTTAATAAACTAAAAGAATATTCATCCATTATATTTTCAACTTTTGCTTTAGTATTATAATATTTTGAATTTTCTTTTATTATTCTTATTATTATTCCTTCTTGAATCCATTCTAATTTATTTTTTTCATTACTCTCTACTTCTACTTCTACTTCTTCTTCTTCTTTTTCTTTTTCTTCTAACTTAATATTTTTTTCATTTTCTATTTTTTCTTCTTTATTTAATTGAATAATATTATTATTTTGAATATATACTTTTTGATCATTTAAATCTAATTGAATTTCAATATTTTCATTTTTTTTAATTAAATCTTTAAAACTATGATATTTATTATTATTTAAAATTTTCCCTGTTAAATTTTTGAATTTTCCTTTTAAAATTTTTACTTTAATTCCATAAAAAGAAATAGGTTCTTCTTTTAAATTTTTATTAATTTCTTCTTCAGGATGGAAACCTAAACCATATTTACTATTTCTTGGTATAATTTCTTTTATTTCTAAAGAAGGTTTTCTTTTTCTATTAATATTAGTTTTATTATTTTTACTCATTTTTTCAAAAAGCATTAAACCAAAATTTTCAATTGGTGTTTTTTCATACATTTCATTTGTTATATTTTTGGCTAATTTTCTTTTAGGATTTATCATTTTCTTTAAAAAAATAAATATATGAATTTAAATATTAGAGTATATTATATATTAAAAATTTTATAATATTTATAATATTTAATCATATAAATTCATTATTTTATTCTTTCTTTTTTATCTCTCTATTTGTTTTATGTTGTAACATTTTAGTATATTTTTTTTTCCTTCTGAATTTTGAATTTATTAATTCAAAAATATCTTTTTTTCCTTTATTTTCATCATTAATCATTTGAAAGAAATTTAAATTTGAATTAAACATAACATTAAAAAAATGAGTATTAACAACACATTGAATTAAATTGTCCTGATAAACTTTTTCAAGTTTAAAAAACAAATCACTTGAAACTTCATTATTATCATTATTAAAATTAACAAATTCAAAAACACAATCAGTTAAAATTAAATTATTATCATCAGCAATAGGATACAAGAAATTATAATTAGTATTAGGATTTAACATTTGATTAATTAATTCAACATCTTCTAATTCATTTCCAATTAAGAATAATATTGACATAATACATCTTACTTGATGCCATAAAAAAGCAGAACCTTTAATTAAACAATAATAAGGTTTATAATAATTATTATTTATACAATTTCCATTTATTTGAAAAGGAAATAAAAATTCATTTGAACATTCAATAATATCAATTTCATATATTCTTCTTTCATAATTTTTACTTTCATAACTTTCGTCTGATTTATCGATTTTACAAAATTTTTTAAAATTATGTATTCCTTCAAGTAATTTACAACTTTCTTTCATTTTATTAATATTTAAATTTTTTTGTAAAAAATAATATTTATATTCTCTATATAAACAACTAAATCTTGCATCAAAAGAATCATCAACAATAACATTAGATAAAATATAAATATCATTTGGTAATATATTATTTAAAGTTTTTACATAATTATATTTTGGATTATATCTAATTGATAAAG
>JAEEGK010012171.1_pt1 | contig 19598 bp, 11 predicted proteins | sample 8958771 | NCBI WGS metagenome assembly JAEEGK01 (sample SAMN16246547, study PRJNA631951) | gut metagenome | biome: gut microbiome; feature: rumen; material: SC-attached | host: Bos | place: Iran: Karaj | collected 2018-10
TTAAAAGGAATAACAATTTTAAAAAAAATTGAATAAAAATTCTGTTTTTTTATCTTACTTCAATATATCTTTATTATTGAAATAGATTTTATATTAATAACTTTATATATACTTTAATTATTTTATTTCTTGAATTGAAAAAATATTTCATAATTATTTTTACCTTAATTTATCTTAAATAATTATATTACCAAAATATAGAAAAATTATAAAAAAATATTTTTTTATTTTTAAAATATTATGAATATTATTTATTTCTTATTAATTTCTAATCTTCTTTATTTTTCTTATGAAAGATTAATAATAGATTCACCAAAAGAATTATCTCAACAATTTAACACAAATGAAATACCAATATTCTTCACAAATTATGGAAGGGCATCATTAGGTTTTAAAATAAGAGGAAAATTATATACTCCAAATAAAACATCAAAAATAAAAAATTACTCATGTTCAACTTTACCAGATATAAAAATAATTTCAAAGCCAGATGGTTCATTTTTATATCCAATTTTAATAGTATCAAAAGGAGATTGTTCCTATCATGAAATGGCAAAAAATATACAAAAATCAGGTGCTTATATGGGAATGATTATTAATGATAATAATGATATTAAAAATATTATAATTGATGATGATGAAGAATCAAAAGGTATTTTTATTCAAATTATTATAATTGGTAAAAATAATGGAGATAAAATTATGAAATATATTGAAGATAATGAAAAAGAAGATATTATAATTGATGTTGAATATTCTATGATAAAAAGTAATATTGTTAATATTGAATTTTTTATGCAATTTGGTGATGAAGAAATTTACTTTCTGTTACATGAATTTAAAAAATATTTTAAAAAATTACAAAAAAATAAAAGTAAATTAAATGTTACTGCAATTTTTATTACTAATGAATTAAGTGGTTTAAATGAAAAAGAAAAAGAAAAAAATTGTATTTCAAAAGGAAAATATTGTTTAAATGGAAATTTACCAAAAAATAAATTTATTGACGGTAAAATATTAATTCTTGAAAGTTTATTTCATCAATGTATAAGTAGTGAATTAGGAAGTGAATTTTTTAGTTTTGCTGATTATTTTTATGAAGAATGTTTATATGAAAAAAAATTCAAACAATTTTGTGGAAAAAAAAAAATTAGTTCTTTTAAAAAAGTTAATAATTGTATTTATAATTCATTTAATGCAAAAGATAATTCAATTGAAATTGAAAAATATTTTAATAATGAAAATACAATATTAGAAAATAATAGATTAAAACAAAAAGAAAATTATATTAAAAGTCTACCAACTATTAAAATAAATGGAATTTTTTATAATGATGAATTAAAAGCAAATAATTTATTTAACTACATTTGTTCTGGATTTAATTATAAAAATTCCGCTTGTCTAAAAAAAAAACAAGAAAATAAAGATAATATTACTTTATTTGATATAATATTAATAGTAATTGTTGTATTAATTTTAAATATTTTGATTTATATTTTATGTAAAAAATATGTTGTGAAAAGATTAAAAAATAAATTAATTGAAGAACCTGCTGTATTAGGAGGAAAAGTAAATAGTGTTGTATCATCATATTTAAACTTAAATGAATTGGATAATAAACCAATTGAACCAAATATTATTGATGATAGTATAATTAATAATTCTTAGAAAAATAAAATTCAATAAATTTCAATTTAAAAGATATTGAAATAATAAATAATATTCATTAAGGTATTTTCTCATTTTATTTTTCAATAATTATTGTATCTTTCATTTTTATTTCATCTAACTTTTACTTTTATTTTTTAATATATTAAATATTTTTAATTCTTCTTGTAAATTTACTTTTCTCTTTTCTTTAATTAATTATTTTTATTTTTTTTATTTTCAATAAAATATATAAAAAAACATAAAAAATAAATCGATTTTTATTTTAATTTTTAAAAAAATGTCTAAAACTGAATTAGTTTTTGAATTTATATTTTAAGAACATAATTTAAATCAATTAAATCAAATTATGATTAAGTATATTAAAATTGAAATAAATTATATAAAGAAAAACTTTATTATTTAGATTTTATTGAAGAAAATATATTCTTTATATATAATTTATTCATAATAATAATGAACAATTAGTATTTAAACAAAAATTTAAATATAATTATTTAAATTTCAAATTTATAATAGTTAAATAAACAATCAAATAATATTGATTAATCTAACAAAATAAAAAAACTAATTAAATTCAAATATAGACTATTATTGGTAAAATTTAAAGAAGTAGTAATTAATCAATTAGGAATAAAAATAAATCAATGAAAATGAAAAAAAATAAAAAATATTCAATATCAATCAAAAGATAATTTTTAATTTAATCAAAATTATATTTTCATAAAAAAATATCATTTTATTATTTTAATAAAATTTTTTATATGTTTTCATAACAAAATCAACAACTCTATCTTTATTAAATAATTCATCTTGTATTATTCTTCTTATTTCTTTTCCATATTCAAAATAAATTAATGTTGGAACATGAATCATTTTTAATATTTCATTCTTTTTATAAAAAGGTTTTTTTTCTTTATCAATAGGTATATTAACAAAATAAACTTCTTTTTCTTTTTCTTTAGAAGCAATAATTCCTTTAATTAAATTAACATTTGGTTCTGCATAAACACAATCACTACACCAACTTCTTCCTTTTGAATCATGTGTTCCATACATAAAAACAAAGAAGTTTTTTTTTGAATATATTAATTTTTGTAATCCTTCAATTACATTATGATGATGTAGAAAAATCCAATATTTTGTAAAATCTCCCCAAGTTTCTATTTTTGAACTATCATATGTTATTTCTGGTTTATTTTCTTTAATTAATTCTTCTTTTTTTTCTGTTATTATGTTATTTTCATTTTGAATTAAATTATCTTTTTTTATTTCAAGATTATTATTTACATTATTTAATACATTATTATTATTATAAAGATAATTATTTGTATTATTTAATATATTATTATTATATGAAGAATAATTAGATTTATCATTATTATAGTTATAATTTTTATATGATGACATAAATAAATTATTATTTGAATTTTCTGTTAATAATTTTGTTTTGTTATAATCATTTGAATACATTGATATTGGATTATTTTGTAAAGATGAGTTCCATATGTTATTATTTTTATTTTGATAATTATTTTGAAAATTATTTTGAGATGAATTATAATTTGTTGGTTTTGGTTTTTCAATTGAATAACCATGATTTTTTAAAGATGGGAAATTATATGGGTTTAAAAAATTTTGATTATTATTATTTAAATTAGAATTATTATTATATGATTTATTAAAAATTGAAGAATTATTTGAATTATTTAAACTAGATTTATTATTTAAATAAGAATTATTATTATAATTTAATTTCGAATTATTCCATAAATCATTTTTTTGATTTTGATTAGACAAATTATTATAATAATTAACATTCCAATTTTGAAAAGTATATTGTGAAATTTTATTAGTTTGATAATTAGAATTAGGAGAATATGAATATATATTATAATATGGATTCATAATTTATAAATAAAAATTTATACTAAAATAATAAAATAATATAATTAATAAATATAATATAATAAAAGATAGTCTTTATATTTTAAAGATAAATTTAATTTTCTATTTATAAATAAATACTCAAATATAATAAATAAATAAATTTCATTTTTTAAAATGAGAATAAGTTCTCATTGAATTTTCAGATGTTTTTAAAAATTTATTTGTAAAATTGTCTAATGCCTTAGAATAATATATATTTCTACTTAATTGTTTTTTTAAATTTATATTTAATTGATTAATATTCTTTTTTATATTTTTTGAATAATTATTTTTTTTTAAAGTATTATTATTTTTAATATTTATAGAAGGACTTTTTAATTTGTTACTTATTGGTGTTACTTGATTAGAAATAGAATTAGAAGTTGTTGCTAAAGAATTATTATTGAATGTTTCTGAAATTTTATAATGATTTTCTTTTTTTACATTTTCTTTTAAATTTTTTTTATTATCATCTTTATTTTTTCCTTTTCTAACACTTAAAAAAATATTATTTTTATTTGTTTTTACTCCTATATCAGTTAATAAAATTTCTGTTTCTATTAAATATTCATTATGACTATTTTTTCTAGTTTTAGATTTTATATAATTATTAGTATTTTCGTTAAAATTCATTTGATAATTATTTTTTCTTTTCATTGTATTATTATTTTTATTTTTTATTATATTATTTTCTGTGTTTAAAGTTTTTTTAAAAGGGTTAGTTTTTCTTACATCAGTAGAATTTTTATTATTTTCATCTAAAGTAATTCTTTTTCTCAGTTGTGTTTTTAGTACTTTATTTTCTTTTATTAAATTATTATTTTTACTCCTTTGTTTTATTTGAAAATAAGTTATTTTTTTTTTAATTTTTTCTTTTTTAATTATTTGTGACATAATTTCTCCTATTGTATTATCTTTATCATTATTTATATTTTTACCAGTGATAAAATCTATATTTTTATTTAATTCATTATAATCATATTTTTGATTTATATTTAAATCAATCGTTGTTGTTATATCATCATTTACTCCTAAATTATCTATTATACTTTGTGAATTTTCTGATAAATGATTAATTGTAGATTTAGAATCTTGAAAATTTGAAGGTAGAATTTTAGTATAAATTTGTAATTGTTTTGAAATATTTCTTTCTTCTATTTTTTCAGATTTTATCATTATATTAAATCTTCTTTTTAATATTAAATTAATATTTGATTGAATATAACATGGGAGATAATATTTTTGTTTTTGAAATAATACTATTTTATTTAAATAACTATTTGATAAATTATAAGAATAGAATGTGGACAAAAAATCTGTAAAATCATTATATATTAAATTATCCAAAAACATTGATAAAAATCTACTTTTTTTTGGAAATATTATATTATTAATTCGATTATTTATAAAATTTTGTTCAGTTGAATTATATTTCTTTAAATTATTTGATAATATTTTTTTATCCATTTTAAATTTATTATTAACTTCAATTATTATATATTTAAATAATTGATTAATTTATTTTTTTAAATATTAATTTAATAAATGAAATCAGATTTAGATTATTATAGAAAATTTACTTTAGCAGATTTTAGTGTTAATACTAAAAAATTTAAAGATTATGTATAATAAAATTTTAAATTAAATATATTTTTAAATAGCTTGAACTTTGTAAAAAAAATGAATTAAAAGCAGAAAAAAAATACTTAATGGAAAATTTAGTAAATTCAACAAATGACAAATCTGCATCAGATAATCAAAAAATAATAAGAGATATGACAAATTTATGTGTTTTGGCAATTATTTTTTCTGATTTTGAAATTGAAATCTTTTTTGAAATTGAAAACTTTAGTCCAAATTTTCAAAAAAATATTTTATTTGAAACAATAACATTTTGCTCTGATAGACAAAAAGAATTAGAAAATTATATAACTTTAAAATTTCAATTTTGGATATTAAAATTAGTAAATTCATTATTAATAGAAAAAGGTGATATTATAGAAGATCCTTCAACAAGTACAGTAACAGAAGAAGAATTAAAAGTTAGTTTAGCTTATTTAAAAAAATATATTGATCAAAGTTTAATTGAAAAATCTGAAGATAATTTAAAAATATTATATATTAAAATAGCATATGAATTAGGTTTATATAATTATTTAAATGGAAAGTTTAAGGAAATGGAAGGAAATTTTACATTTTTATTAAATAATATTAAAACGATTGATAAACAGAAATTTTATTTTGATATTGAATCAATTGAAAAAATAATGAAATATTATAAAGATAAAAAAAATGAAATGGATATTGAAGATGATGAAATATTAAGTGAAGATATAGTTAGTAATAATTTAATTTTTGATTTAAATAATATAGATTTTGAAATTGAATCAAATTCAAATTTATTAAAAACTGATTTTGGAAATTTTTCAGAAGAAATTCATAAAAAAAATCAAGAAAAAGAAGAATATTCTAAATTTTTAATTAAAGATATTTCATTGATTGAATACAGTTCAATTGAAGATAATCTAAAATTAGGATTTAATTTAATTCAATTAACTTTAGATAATATGAATTATTTAAATGATGCAATACAATTTAATAGTAAATTAAAAGATTCAATTTCTTCTCAAGTACAGAATAATCCATCAAAAAATCATGAAATAGAATTATTAAAAGCAAATAGGGAAATATTATTTTATTTGGAATTATTAAAATTAATTGAACTAATGAGTAAAAATGAACAAAAATTACCAAAAAAATTTTTTAAAAATTTATCAAATACAATTATAAAAAATACTTTGACAGATAATTTAAGAATTAGTGGTTTATTACATACATTAATTTTAAATTTTAATAATATGAAAGCAATGTATAATTATTTTAATGATTATATTGAATTTTTTCAAACTTCAGGTAATTCTACAAAAAATAAAACAGAAACTATAAATCAAATTATTTTTATTAGTAGATTTGTTACAATTTTATATTTATATTTAAATGACCCAAGTCAAACTGATAAAATTATAATTGATGATGATAAACATATAAATTTAATGAATATATTTTTTTTTTGGTTAGAACAAAAAAATAATAATGTATATTCTCCAAAATATGATAAAGATATTAATATTGCATATATTATAATAGATGCTTTAAAAATTAAAGATTATCTTCAAATTTTTAAAATAATTTATTTAGGTGTTTTAAAATTTATTATTGATAAAAAACATTTAAAAGGTGATTCAGTAAATAATAATAATGATATTTATGTTTATTTATATGAAAAAAATACTCAAATTTTTAAAATTAATTCTTTAATAAATGAAGAAATAAATTATTTAAGTATGCCTAATAAAGAATTTATATTTAAAGAATCTAATTCAAAAAATAAATCATATCAATTTAATACACTTCAAATAAATGGTTTTATTTATGAATTATTTGAATTACTTATTAAATTAGAAGAAAATATTGTTAAAAATAAAAGTAATTTAAAAGAAAAAGATATTTTATTAAGGAAAAATTCACTAAATTTTTTTGAAATAATTGAAAATGATTTTTCATTAGGAGAAAAAAATCAAAAAATCTCTCAGGTAATAAATGATTATTTAAATTTCTTTAAATTAAATTATGAAGATTTTAAACAAAAATATTTTCAATTTGATATAATGGAAAATATAACATTATGTATTAAATTATATGAAGAATTTAGTAAAGAAATGAAAAAAGAAAAAAATCAAACAATTTTATTACAATTTATTTATCTTCTTTGTTGTGGACAAAGATATTTTGAAGCATCAATATTTTTACAATATAAAGATAAAATGGATTATAATTTAGCATATAAATTATTAGAATTATCTCTTAATAATTCATCATCAATTGATTTTGAATTATTTCAATATATATGGAAACCAGTATATTTTGAATATTTATCTAATTTTTATTTTAAAAAGAAAAATAATGATGCTGTTAATAAAATAAAATATCTCCTAAGAAGAATAAGTAATCATCAATTTTTCAAAAAACATCCTTTAAGAAAACATTTTAAAATAATAAACTTTTTCAAATTAATAGACAATCTTTAATTAAAAAAAAACACAAAAAAAAAAAAATATAATTAATAAAATAGAATATATATTTAAAAAAAAAAATAATATTAAAATTATAAAAAATAAAAAATTAAAAAAGTTACAATTTAATAAATCAAAAAAAATGTCTCAATTCAATTTAAACAAATATCTAATAAAACAACCATATCCATCATCAAAATATTATCCATATCCAGAGCCAACAAACACATATGGTGTAAATCCATTAACATTAAATTCAATTCAAAATGTAGATATAGATGATTTACAACAAATATTTGCAAAAGGAATAAGTGATGAAAGAGATTCAAAAGCAACTCAAAAAATATTAACAAAAAAATTATTTGAAGAAAGTCAACAATTAAAAGATATAAAAGCAGCAATTCAAGAAGCAAAATTAAATCAAATGCGTTGTCAACAAATTGAACAAAAACAAATGTTAAAATTACAAGATATAATAAAAGATGCTGAAAAAGATGAAATGATTTATGCAACTTTAGAAAAAGAAAGACAAAAACAAAAAGAAATTGATGATAAAAAACAAAAAGAATATTTAAAAACAAAAGGTATGATATTAGAACAAATAAGAGAAAAAGAAAGATTAAAAGAAGAAGATGCAAAAAAAGAATATGAAAAAGATCAAATTAAAACAAAGAGATTAATGGATCAAATATTAGAAGAAGATAGAAGAGAAAAAGAAAAAGAAGAAAGAAAAAAAGAAATAAATAAACAATATATGTTAGCTACAATGGCTGAAAGAGAAGCAAGAAAAAGAAGAGAATTAGAAGATGAAATTTTAGAAAATGCACAAATGAAAAAATATTTAGATGAAAAAGCTAAAAGAGAAAGTGGTATTAAAGCACAAAAAGATGCTCTTCAAGCTGAAAAAGATAGAATTTTTAAAAAATTATCTGAAGATAATGCAAGAGAAAAAGCAGAAAAAGATTATTGGGAAAATGTAAGAAATGAATTACAAATTTTAAGAGATGAAAAAAAAAGAAGATTAGCTGATTTAGAAGAAAGAGAAAAAAGAAGAAAAATGAGAGAAGATGTTATTAATAGTGCTTTAATTCAAATGAAAGAAAAACAAAAAAAAAAAGAAGATGAAGCTAAAATGGAAGAAGAATTTAAAAAACAATTAAAAGAACAATATGCATTAGAAGCAAAAAAAGAAGTTGAAAATATGGAAAAAAGAAAATTAAAAGAAAAAGAATTCCAAGAAGAAGTAGAAAGATTATGGAAAATAAAATTAGATCAATATAGAATACAAAAAGAACAAGAAATTAAAGAATTAGAAGAGCAAAAGAGAAGAGAAGAAGAAGAAAGAATATTAATAGAACAAGAAAAAGTACGTTTAATAAAAGAAAATGAGGAAATATTAAGAAAATATAATACAAATTCATATAATAAATTAATTCAAATAGTAAAGCATCCATATATAAGTAAAATGAATATAGAAAAAACACCAAAAAATAAAGATATAATATACAATAATATTTTTGGTAATTTAAATCCAAATCCACCAAGTGTATATCCTAAATATACTCATATTAAAAATTTTGTTTATGATATTAATATACAAGATATACATAAAAATTTAAATATGGGTAATTATCCAATGTATAATGCAACAATGAATAATAATTATGATACTTATCCTACAGAAAGTGAATATCGTCTTTGGATGAAAAAAAATAATCAAAAGTTTATGCAATATGCAGGAGGAAGTCCAATTAGAGAAAATACTTGTTATTTGAAAAATGCTCCGAGAATGAGAGATGTTATTAATATGCAAAATCAAACTGGGGAAAATTTCGGGAAAGTTACTTCTAGTTCTATGTTACCTGAAATTAATTCTTTTAGATCTTTTGCTAATAAACCTGGTACTTCTTATGAGAAAAGTAGAATGAATTATAATATTGTTAATCAACCTATGAGAAGTGTTAATAATTTTAGTTTGGAGAGAAATGATGTTCATGATAGAATTATGACTGATGGAAATATTAATAATAATAATACACAAAGATTTGAAGGAAATCAAAAAGTTGCTGAAATGATTTAAATTTTTTTTTTTTTTTTTGGTTTTGTTTTCATTTAATACTATTTATTTTTTATCGTATAATAAAATAAAATTAAACAATTTTTGAAAAATATAAAAATTAATTTTTTTACACTTTTTAAAAATAATTTAATACATTTTAAAAAAATAGAAAACAAAAAATAAAAAAAAGAAAAAAAAAAAACTAATTTGAAAAATCTCAACATTTCCTTTTTATCTTAAATCAAAAATTTTTTTTCCATAAAATAAAAAAAAATAAAAAAAACTAAAATCTAAATTTAAAAATAATTTAATTTCTTCCTCTACCTCTTCTTCCTCTAAAATTACCTCTTCTCAAATTACCTCTTCCTCTAAAATTCCCTCCTCTTAAATTACCTCTACTTCTTAAATTCCCTCTACTTCTTAAATTACTTCTTCCTCTTAAATTCCCTCTAAAACCTCTATAAAAACCTCTAAATCTAAAACCTCTATTAAAACCACGATTAAATCTTCCTCTAAAACCAAATCTTCCTCTTCCTCTAAATCTTAAATTTCTAGAATTTTCATTATTAAAAATTTTATATAATTGTTCTCTTTCACTTTCAGGAAGTTTATCTTGAAATCCTTCATTAATTTCATTTGGTTTTTCTAAAGATAAAATAACTTCCATTTTAGGATAAAGTAATTGATTTGTTACTGTTTTATTATCATCAACACTTTGATATGAAACTGTTGCTAATTTATTTTGTTGATATAAATTTGGGTTTACTACTTTTAATACTTCAACTGCTGATACTAATTTTCCTATTGCACCTCCTACTGCTGAAAAATGAAGAGATGTTGTTGTCTTTTCACGAAGGAGACCATTGCAGTAACGTACTACGTTTCTTACACGAGAATTCATACCTATACGAATGTCGTTTATTGGCTTTTGGGTTTGTGACTTGTTTTCCTTTTGATTTTGTTGACTCATTTTTTATTTTTTTTTGCTTTTTTACTTTTTTTGGGTTTTTTGAGTTTTGTTTATTATTTTTTTTGGATATTTGTTTTTTTTTCTTTTTATTTTATTTAATTAATTGTTTTTAAAAAGAAAAAAAAATTTAATAATAAATAATAATAATTTTATGAATTTATATATTATTATTTGAAATTACTAATATTAAAGATTTAGGAGTATTTTTATATTAAATTATATAGGATTGATAATATAAATGATAATTGAAATTTTTATATAATAAAAAAAATATTATCATTTAAAAAAACTTTGTAAAAAATGGAAAAAAAATTTAAATTAAAAGAATTAATATAATCAAGTTTAAAATATTTAAAATTTGAATATTATAAATTATTAATTTTTAATTACTTTATTTTTTCACTAATATAAATTTTAATTAAATATAAAATATGTAAAAATATAAAATAAAATATTTGACTATTTATAATTTAATTTATTGTTATTTTTCTTATTTTTTGTCTAAAAGGAAAAAAAATAATTAATTATCTTTATCATAATTTTTTTTATCTTCAAAAATGAAAGTTTCCTCAAATAAAAAACACGAAAGAGAACGTAGTCGTGATTCTTCCCTTCAAAAAGATTCCAAAGATAAAACTCCAAAAAAGCGAAAGCGTAGTTATTCAGGAATAGACTTACCAGAAGAAGAACCTCAAGATGACTTTACAACATATAAAATAAATCCAAATATAATAGAAAGACTAAAATTAAAGCAAATAGAAAATTTATTTGAAGTTCAAAAAAAAGTATTCAATCCAATATACAAAGGTCAAAGTGTAATAGTATCATCATTAACAGGAAGTGGTAAAACATTAGCATTCGTATTACCAACAATACAAAGATGTATAGACAATAAATTATTCACTCAAACAATTCCTCAAATTTTAGTAATGGCTCCAACAAGAGAATTATCAATTCAAACTGGAAGAGAATATTCAGATTTATCATCTAAAAATTTACCTTTTAAAACTGTTTTAATTTATGGTGGTGTTTCAATGGAAGATCAAATAGAAAAATTAAAATCAGGTTGTGATATTATTGTAGGTACTCCAGGTAGAATTATGGATATGATTGAGAGAAATCATTTAAAAGTTGATAATATTAATACTATAATTTTAGATGAAGCTGATAGAATGTTAGATATGGGATTTGAGGAAAGTATTACTGATATTTATAATAAAATTGTTTCTATTAGGAAAAAGAATAATATTCAAATTTGTCTATTTTCAGCTACTATTGAATCTTGGGTTCGTAATGTTGCTAGAAAAATTATTCCTAATAAAGATGAAATTTTTATAGATTTAGTAAAGGATTTATCAAATAAAACACCAAAGACAGTAACACATCTTGCAGTTAATTGTATTAAAAGTGAAAAAACTACAACAATAGCAGATTTGATTTTATGTTATGGTGGTAAAAATAAATCAACACTTGTTTTCGTTAATACAAAAAGAGAATGTAATGATTTAATGATATCAGATAAATTAAAACAAGAAGTTCAAATAATTCATGGTGATATAAATCAAGCACAACGTGAAGCAACACTTCTCGCTTTTCGTAATGGTAAAATTAAATGTTTAGTTGCAACTGATGTAGCTGCACGTGGACTTGATATACCATCAGTAGATTTAGTAATACAAAGTGAACCTCCTAAAGATATTGATTCTTATATTCATAGAGCAGGGAGAACAGCACGTGCAGGAAGAAGTGGAACTTGTATTACTTTATATACAAGATATACTGAATGTTTATTAGAGAGAATTGAACAAAAAGCAAAAATTAAATTTAAGAGAATTGGTGCTCCTCAAAAGAAAGATATTGTACAAGCTAGTATTAGAGATACTAATAAGAATTTAATGAGTATTGATGATTCTATGATTAAATTATTTATGGATGATGCTAAGAAATTAATTGAAGAATTTGGAGGAGAAAATGCAGTTGCGAGATTATTAGCATATGTTAGTGGATATACTGATAAAATGAAAAGTAGGAGTTTATTATGTGGTGCTGAAGGATGGATAACATACTCAATTAAATGGAAGAATAAATTCCAACATCAAGGATATGTATGGGGTTTCTTTAAAAGAATATTAAAAGATGAAATGAAAAGTAAAATAAGAGGAATGAGATTATTTTCTTCAATGGATGGATGTGTATTTGATTATCCAGAAGAAGGTCATGAAATTTTTGAAGAAATATTATATAATGATAGATATTATGGAACAAATTATAATTTAGAAATAATTGAAGATTTACCTGAATTATTAAATATTGATGAACAGAGAAATCATAATAATTCAAATAATAATAGTAATTTAAATGGTTATAGACCTAATTATAGTGATCGTAATAATAATAATAGAGAATTTAATAATTATGATAAAGGTAATTTTAATAAAATGAGAGATAATAATAAAAATAATAATGGTGATCATAATAAATTTAATAGAAAAGGAAGTAGAATTGATTTATTTGTTGGTAATTTACCTTTTAATGTTGATCAAGTACAATTAAGAGATTATTTTGAAAAAAATGGATTAAAAGGAATTGATTTTGATGCTAGAATTGCTTTGGATAAAGAATCTGGTAAACCAAGAGGTTTTGGTTTTGTTTCTGTTTTCAAAAAAGATGATATTAATTTAGTTTTGAAATTAAATGGAAAAGAATTTTTGAAAAGGAAATTGGTTATAAATGAATCAAAAAAGTAATCAAAAAAATATTTTTTTTAATATTTTTTTTATTTTTTTTTATATTAATAATATAGTTTTTCAATTTTTTTTGGTTTAATTTTTTTTAAGGAATTTTTTCTTTTTAAAAAATAATTAAATAAAAAAAAAAAAAAAAAAAATGAATGACATAAATGAAAATGAAAAAAATGAAAATTTAGATGATATTGATAATATTGGTAAAATAGATTTATCAAATGCATTATTAAATATATCAAATCATCAATTAAAAAGGAAAAAAATATTATTTATAGGAAAACAAAAAAGTGGAAAATCTGCAATAATTTTTAGATATAAGGAAAATTTTTTTATTGAATCATATGAACCAACAATTCAAAATTTAACAAAAAAAATAATAACATTAAAAAAAGATTTATATGAAATTGAAATAGTTGATATGGATGGTCAAAGTGAATTTACTATATTTACATATAATACATATGGAATGGGAATAAATGGTTATTTTTTAGTTTACTCAATTGATGATAAATCATCTTTTATTTTAATTAAAAAATTAAATGAAAAATTAAATTCTTTAGTTGGAAAAAATGTTCCTAAAATTTTAGTTGGGACTAAAAATGACGAAAAAGAAAAAAGAGAAGTTTCTTTTGAAGAAGGAATTAAATTTGCAAAAAAATTAAATTGTCCTTTTTATGAATGTTCTAGTAAAAGTGGAGAAAATATTAATAAAAGTTTCCAAAAATTATTAGTTGAAATTATTAAAAAAGAAGTTAATTTTGATGAAAGTAAAATCTTTCCTTTATTTTTATTTAAATTTTTTGTTGCCAAAGAAAATTTTTTTCGATTAATTTATTATATATTAATGATTTTTAATATAATGTTTCCAATATTAATAACAATTATTCTTTGTTTAAAAACATGTCCAATAAATAAATTTCTTCTTTTACTTTCAAATTTTATTTGGATTATTATTTTAAGTTTTATTGCAATATATGGATTATATCAAAAAAATTATATAATTTTAAAAATTATTGATATTGCTTATTTAATGTCCATTTTATTTCAATTTGGAATTAAAATTTATTGTTATATCACTAATTTTCCAAATGATTCAACAAAAATTAAAATTTTATTTTTTGAAAATTTTAATTTAAATTATGTTTATGGTCCTTTACTTACTATATTTTTAATTTTTTCTTTAATTTGTTATTTTTTTTCAAAAATATTTACTAAAATTTATAAGGAAGAATTGGATTTATTTCTATTATAAAAAATATAAACAAAAATACAAAATATAAAAATAATAAATATAAATTTTAAAAAAATAAATTAATATAAAAAGAGAGTTTAGATAATTTATTTAATTGATTTTTATTTAAATATCATATTAAAAAAATTATTTTTTATTCTTTATATTAGAAGAAGTTAAAACATGAATTCCTTTATCAATTTTTTTACTACAAACATCACAAGTGAAGTAATTTTCTCTTTTAATAGATTTAATTTCAGCTGATTTTTTAGGATCATTAATTTGATTATTTGCAATTTTTCCAGCAATATTTAATTTCATAATATAACATTCTTCACACCAAATAAGATGTTGACATGGAAATAATAAATATTCTGCTGGTTTTTTATAACAATTTTTACATAATATTTTATTTAAAACTAAAATTAATTTTTCTTCTTCTTTTTTATATTTATTAATTTCATTTTCTATATTATAATCAATATCTATTATTTCATTTTCATTTTTTTCTTCTGTGAAATTATTTTCTTTTTGTTTTTCTTTTTCATTATATATTTTTTCATAATTTTCTAAATCATAATCTAAATCAATTGTTGTTAATAATTCTTCTTTTTCTTCTATTATTTCTTGAGTTATTGATTGGTCTTCTATTATTATATCATTAATTTCATTTATGTATGTTTTTACTTTATTTATATCTTCTTTTAATTTATTACATGGATTATTTTTAATTTCTTTTTTTAAATTGTGAATTTTATGTTTAATTTTTTCATATGTATTATTTGTTGATTTGTAATTTTCTTGACTTTCATTTATTTTGTTTTCATATTCATTTATTTTTATTTGTAAATCAAATATTTGATTTTGTTGATTTAAAATTTCATCATTTAATTCAGGAGAAATTATTTCTTCATTCTTTTTTAATAAAGTATTTTCATATTGTTTTCTTTTAGTTTGTTCACTATATAATAATTTTAATTTATCTTGTTTTTTATTTAAATTATCTAATTCATCAATTAAATTAAGAAGTCTAATTGTTTGAATTGAAATTGGTTTATTCATTAAACTTTTCTTTTCATCATTTGTTAATTCTCTTTTATAATTTAAACCATAAATTATTTTATCTCCTTTATCTTTATTTAATATTAAATAAACACCAATTTCATTTTCAATTGTTTTATTTTTTGCAAAAGAAAATTGATTATTATTCTCAAAAATGATATATAATTTATCTAATTGTTGTCCAACTAAAACTTTATTTTGTATATTTTCTTTTAAATCATATTCATCATTTACTGGTTTAATAAAACATATTTCCTCAATATCTTTTTCTATTGATAATTCTAATTTATTAATTAAATCATAATCTACAAACAAATTTATTGTTATTACTAAAGTTTTATTATTTTTATTTAAAGAAAGATAATCAAAATATGATAAAACATTATTATGTTTTAATACTACTTTTTTATTTTTTTTTGAAACTCTAAATTCATCTTTTTTTTCTTTTTCCATATTTTTTTCTATTTTTATTCCATTTTCCTTATTTTTTTTTATTTCATTATTATTATCTTCTTTTTCATAATTAAATATTTTTGAATTATCAATTTGAATATCATCAAGTTCTGGATCTAAATTTTTTTTTAATTGTTTATAATAAGGTTCATGTGAAATAATATTATGACTTATTTTAATTTCATCTTTTTGAAAACGTTTATTTCCTAAAAATTTATATAAATATCTTTCTAATTCACAATCAATTAATTCAATCATTTTATTTTCATTATAATTTGAATATCTATCATAATATGACATTCTTTTTTTTAATTATTATGATAATTTGACTTTTCTATTTATATGATATAAATTTTTTTATTTTTAGGGTTAACATTTAACAAAATTTTAAAAAACATAAATTATCTAATTATTAATAAATTCTTTATTAAAAATTGATTAAAAATAATAAAAATTAAAATTATGAAAGTCAAAATTTCAATATAATAATTAAATGGATAAAAATGCAATAACAAAACCAAAAAAAAAAAATGTATCACCATCAATAGCAAATTCAAATAAACAACAAAATAAAAATTCAAAATCACATAAAAAAAAACCTCTTTCAATAATAACATCACCAATTTTAACAATAGATACAAATTTAAATACAAATTCAAATACAATATCAACTTCAATAAATAATACTCATAAAAGAGCAATTTCTTATAATAATTCATCTCAAAATAATACAAATGAAAATAAAAATAGACCATCCACAGCTTTAAATTTTAAAATGTGTAAAAATTCTAATATTAAATCAAAGACTAAATCAAAGTCTAAAGAAGTTAATTTAAACTTAAATGTTAATGTTAATTCTAATAGAAGCCCAACAAGTAGTATAAATAATAAATTAAAAAATAAAAAAATTCAACATAAAAATTCTATTAAAGGATATTCTAATAATAATTTATCTGATAAAGGTTTAAGAACTTCTTTTCATTCACCAGGTCAAAATTTAATTAAAGAAAAATTTAATTCTAATGTATCAAATAATAATCATTTTTTAATAACAACATTTATAAATTTATCAAAAAATTCTAAATCAAAAAGTCCTTTAAATACAACAAATAATAAACAATCAAATCATCATAATAATGATAATAAAATTAATAAAGATATAAAAAAATTAAAAAATACTATTACTAAACATAATACTTCACATAATATTTTTAAACCAAATTCAAATGCTATTCATTCACAAAAAAGAATTATTAAATCAAGAGAAAATAGTGTTTCAAATTCAAATTCTAAAATTTTAAAAAATACACAAAGTGGAAGTAATATATTATTAACTGTTAATTCAACTAAAAATGATTTTGTTTGTTGTTCAACAAACTTTCAAATTGAAGAAATTAAAGATAAATTAAATATTTTATGTACTGATAAAAATTATAAATTTAAGTTTATTGATGAAACACATTATTATATTAGTAATCAAAGTAATTCTATTTCTATTGAAATTTCTAGTGTTTCTGGGAAAAATGTTATTAAAATGTTTCATATGTGTGGTAATGAAAAATTAACAAAAGAAATAATAAAAAATATAATTGTAGAAATTGGGTTTTAATATAAATTTTATTTATTTTTTTTAAAGTTTATAAATAAAATAAAAAAATAAATTTCATTTAAAATAATTCACATATTTTTTATTTTTTTGATTGTTCTCTAATATTTTCAACTAATTCATTAACATTTAACATAAAAGTAGAAATTTTATTAAATTGATGATTTATTTTCAATTTATTATTTTTAATTTGTTTTTTATAATAAGTAATATCTCTTGTTATTTCTTCTTTTTCTTTATTAATTTTACTAATTTCAATATTTAATTCTTTTATTTTCTTATTTATTTCTTCTATTTCATTTTTATCTATTGGAATTTGTTGTTGATATTCTAAAGTTAATAATTTTATTTTTTCAATTTTATAAGGTAAATCTTCAATTTCTGATTTAATTTTAGCAATATTTTCAACTTGATTTTCATTTTCTTTTTTATTCCATTTATATTTTTTTTCATTAATATTAATTTCTTTATTATATTTTATTTTTTTATCAGTTATTTTTTTATGTTGTTGAGAAGTACTTCTTATTTGTTTTTCATAAGAATTAACTTTTTTAAAAATAAAAGAAGTTATTTTTTTTTTCTCTTCAATTTTTTTATTATTTTGTTGATCAAATTCTTTAATTTCACCAATCCAATTTTTCAATGTATTTATATTATTTTTTAAATTTTTCTCAGATTCATTTTTTTCAATTTTTAAAATATCTTTAGTAGAACAATGAATATTAGAAGTACTTCCAACATAATCTCTTAATAATTTATTTTTTGTTGATTTTGAATATAATAATTTTCTACTAATTTTAAATTCTTTAGTATTAATAAAATCAATTGGTTTTTTATAAGAACTAATTTTCCCAATTTGATAATATTGATTTTCTAAATTAACATTTTTTACGCTTGGACAATTTGTACTTTTATTTGAAGGAATTCCAGAAGAAATATTATATAATTGATTTAATGGAACTGGTTTTAAATTATTTATGTTATTATCTGAAAAACAAATGTTAATTGTATGATTATTATTCTTTAAAGGTTTTAATTCATATATTAAATTATTTTCCAAATTATCAATTTGAGATACTTGATTTGATTGTTGATTTATTGTTAAATTTTGATTTGTTACATTATTTATATTATTATTTTTTGATGTTGCATTTGTATCATATGATATTGTGTAACATTTTACTTCTTCTAATGGGTTTTTTAATTTATCGTTTTTACTTTTTACATTTTTATTTATTTTCTTTTTTGATATATTTTTAAATAAATAGTTATAGTTTTCTTCTACATTTGAACATAAACCTGTTATATTTTTGTTAATTTTAAATGAATTTGTATTTCTTTTATCTAATCTACATTTTATTCTTGGTTCATTATTTAACATTTTTTAAATTAAATTACTTTATATTATTTTAAATACTAAAGTCAATAAATTATATATATAATTTTAATTTAAAAAAATTTTTCAAGCTATGATTTTTTATTGAAATAATGAATTTTCAAATATATTTATATTTCATTGCATTAGATTGTATTTATTTAAAATATATAAAGTTTTTATATTTATAATAAATAAAAAATGATTTCAACTTGTGAAAATATGATATTATTGACTTTTTAATAAAAATATTATTTTTTATAATTAATAATAATTATATAAATAAAATTTTAATTTGAATTTATTAGATATTTATTAACTATATTTCATCAATATATTTTTATTAATTATATATAATCAATATAATTTATTAAATTTATATAAAATGAAATCAATCAAATTAAAATATATTTTTCAAGAATTATTTT
>JAEEGK010012172.1_pt1 | contig 19596 bp, 21 predicted proteins | sample 8958771 | NCBI WGS metagenome assembly JAEEGK01 (sample SAMN16246547, study PRJNA631951) | gut metagenome | biome: gut microbiome; feature: rumen; material: SC-attached | host: Bos | place: Iran: Karaj | collected 2018-10
CCGAAGAAGCTTTCAAAAAATCCATGAACGATACTTCTGTTGAACCGTGGGAACGGTACTCGGCGGCCTTCGGCATGTCCGAATACCAAAAGGGCGACGATGTCGATGCGGTCTTCAAACGTGCCGACGAAAACATGTACCGGAACAAAGCGTCTCTTAAGCATCACCAACCTTAATTGGGCATAACACACGGCCTACGGAAAAGGACTTTATTTCAAAGCAGTTTTGGCGGTGAAAATTGCATTTTTTTGGCTATTTCACCGCCATTTTGTTAGTTTATCCATACCTTTTTAAGTATTTTACCCCAACAAACGCGGCATGTGGCGGTGAATTTAAGCAATTTCATTCCATTTCACCGCCAGAATCACTCCCCGCAACGAGAAAAAGCCCATTTTTCACACACACAAATTAAATTTCGGCGGTGAAATTGGATATTTTTTGCTATTTTCACCGCCACTTTGGCATTTTTAGCGAGTTCTTGCAGCATTTTATCGTTGCACGCACCTCGCTGCTAAGGGACTCCTACGGAGTCCCTCGCTGTTCGGCTCACCTATACGGAAATGCAAGCATTTCCGTGCAGGATTTGCACTAATCGCTAGTCCTTTAGACAACGAACAGAAAACCCGTCGTACTTGTTGTAGTCGAACAGGCCAGCACCGCCGTAGCAATAGTCCAAGTACATGAGGCACGCGTCGAAGCCATAGTACTCTGTAGAACTCCAGAAGTACGCGACGTCGCCCTCGCAGCTGAAACTCCCGCCGCTGTACCTGCCGCCGGCAGGGAGCGCAGAGAAGGCGAAGGCATCCTCGTTGGTGATGCCGCTATACGTCGTCCAGCCAGTCGTGGACTTGAGCACCTTGCCTGCGGTTGATTTACCGCCGACTGCCGTGAACAAAGTTTCGAATTCCGCTTCTGTTGGCAGGTGCCAGCCCTCTGGGCATATTCCACGCACAGGATAAGTCGGAGAACAGGTTGTGCCATAACCACAGCCCTTGCCGTTCTTGCTCCACGTGCCCACGCTGTCCATCGCAACGGCCCATGTATAAAGGCGACCATATTTAGAGCAATCGCCTTCAGCCGTTCCATTTCCACCACCGCACCAGCTGTTTTCTGTTTTATAGTTCAGATTCTCAGCCATCCAAATCTGAGAGCCGATTTTCACCGTCTTATAAGTTTGACCGTCGCGAGAATCAGTTATGGAACCTACAATTTCATCAGAAGTTTCCCATTCGCCGTAGCGGTCTTTGATTTGCTGCACGTAGTCGGTACAAGCAGTGAGGAAGATAAACGCGACTAACATAGCTATGGATCCTATCGCTCGCCTACGGCTCACTCCAGGATGACACAAGGTCGGTGAGCTTGTCGAACCGCTTTCGTCTCTAGTCTGTAGGGCTTTGCCCGTTCTTTCGTCTAACACAATCCCCTCCTAGAACACAAAACTGAGCCCGATGCCGACTGCACCGGCGATAGCAACGCCAATACCAACACCACGAAGCGTTTGACCCGTTTTCGCCTCATCCAGATCCCGTTGCAAGTCGTCGCTGTTCCTTTCGGCGGCCTTTTTCGCCTGACTGTTTCCGGCCACAGCGAGTAAAGCCCCTGCCACCGTTGCGGCGGCACTGATGCCAAATACAACCCAACGAGGCCCGCTCTTTTTAGCAACGTTTTCAGCGGAAGCATTTTCAGCAGACTCGCCCACATTCGCAGGAATGCTCTCGCCCACCTGCGACCCCGTTTTTTTCTCCACTTCATTATAGGCTTTATTCGCAAGCACTCGCACCGAATCAGAAGCTTGAGGTTCGTTCACGAGGGGCATTTTCGATTTTTGCCCAGCAATGTTTTCTACAGGAACAACTTCTTTTTTCTCACTGATTTCAGCCGCAACTGGTTCAGATACCGAATGAGTCATGTTTTTCACCACGCCAAAAAACGAAGCAGAATTTTCCCGGACAAGAGCAAGCAATGCTTTCAAGCTAGCCCCCGATCCATTGAAACTAGCGATGAGCTTGTTTCCTGCGGTTTCGTAAAGTTCAGCCGAGAGAGTCAAATCGCCATCAAAACTGCCCACGCGTGCTTGGCAAACGTAATCGGCAGCGATGTTCTTGCCCGTTTCCACGAGGCAGCTCCCCTCGCAGTCTTCAATCGCTTTCCCCGGAGGAAGCATCTGCATAATGTTCTCGCGGGTCATGATGGTATAATTCTGCACGGCTGGTAGCTGCTTCACCGCTTCTTCACGCAGAACGTTCGTGAGGAACTGGCGGTCGTTCAAAGAGACCAAGTTTTTCGCATCGCCATCGACTCCCGTCTCTAGCACGGCCACATACGATGCCAAAACGTCTGTTGACAGCAACAAAACCAACAAAGAAATCAATAAATTTTTCATAGCAACGAATATTGTTTTTTGTGGGCGGATACCGAGGGGACAGTCCCTCCGACTAGTCCTTTATACAACGAACTGAAAAGCCGTAGTTTTTACTATAGTAGTAAGACAAGTCCGAATCGTTGCTGTAGTTGAACAAGCCCATGTAGTACGCGTAGTTGCTAGAATTCTCTGTGGAACTCCAGAAGAACGTACAGTCGCCCTCATCACCGTAATCCCCACCGTATCTCCTAACGCCAGAAGACAACGCCGAGAACAAAAACGCATCCGTACCGTTGCCACTTACACTGTCGCTTTTGTCAGACCAACCATATGTGGACTTGAGTTTTAAGGCTGCAACCCATGCACCGCCGACAGTGGTGATCAGTTTTTTCCATTCAGCTTTGCTTGGCAAATGCCAACCGCTAGGGCAGACACCTTGAATATTCCCCGATGGCAAGGAACAGGTGTGGTCATAACCGCAGACATCTTCTGATTTGCCCACTGCCGCAGCCCATGTGTAAAGCCGACCGTATTTGGAGCAATAAGACGCATCGTCGTTGTAGCAATAGCTGTTTGACGTTGCATAATTCAGGTTATGCGCCATCCAAATTTGTTCGCCGATGGTCACAATCCTGTAGGTTTGACCATCGCGGGAGTCTGTCATAAATCCGTTTTTTCCATCATCATTCAAATTAATCGCCGATGTTGACGAAGAATTGTCGCCGCAAGCAACAAGAAGCAGAACGAACAAAAAAAGGAACAAAGTATTTTTCATTTTTACCGCTGTGCACGACGCTTTTCAATTTCGTCTTGCGGGATGCCTGAAATAGAGGAAATGTCTTCATCTGTAAATTTTGGGTTGGCAAACATGGCATCGATCATTTCGAGTTTAGTCTGGGCGATGCCTTCAGCCCTCCCTTCTTCCTTGCTTTCATGAAGATCAAATTCGTACGTCATATACTTGTTCCTTATGAGAGTGTCAGCTTAAAAAAATTATTTTCCGCGATAAAACTCACCACCATCATGCTGTTGCCACAACAGATACATTTCCTTATAATGATCTTTGATGAACTTCTGTATTTTCAAAATATCCCTATCATTTAAAACACCTTTATTCTGAACAACAGTATCACCATTTTCTTTCACAAAAAAAAATAGCCCTTGGCGATATCCTGCTCTACAGAATCCATATTGGTTTCTATAAGAGTTCCATCTTTCTTAAAAACGGCCACTCCATGACCATTGTTCAAATCAACCACTTTCACCTTTTCATCTTCGAATAAAAAAGCAAAGCCACTGATAATGACATCAGCTTCGTCTGCAATGGATTTTACATCAAGCATAGCTCACCTCCACTTTTTTTATCGGTGTCAGGAATTTTTCTACATCAATATATAAATCTTTCAAAATAGGAACAAGGTCTATATACTCTTCAACCAATTCCTTGCTATAGCTGTACTTGGTCATCACAACTATATATCCATTATCCCAAGTCAGAATCTTTTCGTACTCTTCAAGGCAACGGGGAGCAATGAACTTGATTGTTTCCGATCCGAATCGGAACAACGTATAAGAAGAATCGCTATACAAACGGGCCGTTTGATTAAGGGAATATTCTTTTTCATTTTCCATCATTTCAGCCCCAAATTTGCCTAGTCCTTTAAACAACGGACGGAAAGCCCATAGCTTTTGTTGCGGTTGAGCAGGTTTGCAACGCCATCGCTGAAGTTCAAGTCCACGTAGTTCGCGTTGAGGCTATTGTACTCCGTAGAACTCCAGAAGTCTGCGTTGTTACCTTCGAGATAGTAATCCCAATCGTCATACATGCCGCCAGCAGGCAACGCCGAGAACGAAAACGCATCCGATCCGTTGCCACCACCAGTCCAACCAGATGTGGACTTGAGTTTTGCGCCTGCGGTTGATGAGCCTCCAACAGCAATGAACAGGGTATTCCATTCTGATTGCGAAGGCAAATGCCAGCCTGTGGGACAGACTCCTTGAATATTACCCGACGGCAAGGAGCAGGAGTTACCATAGCCACAGTTTTCTTTCAACCTGTTAACAGCAGCAGCCCACGTGTAAAGGCGACCGTACTTAGCACAGTAGCTTGCAGTATCGTTGTAGCAATAGCTATTCGCGGTTTCGTAGTTCAGGTTCTCGGCCATCCAAGTCTGCGTGCCAATTTTCACAGTCTTGTAGGTTTGATCATTGCGAGAGTCCGTCATGAAACCCAAAATCACATCAGTAGGATCAACAACCTTGACGGAAGACGATGAAACCGTTTTTTGGCTACTACTAGACTTTGCAACTGAACTTGACGAAACTTTAGCGGAAGATGAGGATTTTGCAGATTGTGCAGACTCATCGTTCTTTAGACAACGAACTGAAAACCCGTTGTCTTTGCTGTAGCTGCGCAATTCCACATTGCCACCGAAGTAATACAAGTACATGTCGTATGCGTCGCTGCTATCGCTCCCTGTAGAACTCCAGAAGTTCGCTCCGTCACCCTCTCTGCGGTTGTAATACCCTACGCTGAACGCGGGCCTGTAACCGACTGGCAGCGCCGAAAACGAGTAATCATCCGTACCATTGTCTTCATTCCAGCCACTTGTTGATTTGAGTTTTGTGCCTGCATTACTGGAACCGCCGACAGCAGTGAACAAAGTTTCAAACTCTGCATTTGTCGGCAAGTGCCAGCCCTCTGGGCATATTCCACGCACAGGATAAGTCGGAGAACAGGTTGTGCCATAACCACAGCCCTTGCCGTTCTTGCTCCACGTGCCCACGCTGTCCATCGCAGCAGCCCACGTGTAAAGGCGACCATACTTTTCACAATATTTTGTTGAATCGTTGTAGCAAAAGCTATTCGCCGTTTTGTAGTTCAAGTTCTGAGCCATCCACGTCTGAGTTCCAATGGTGACTGTCTTGTAGGACTGGCCGTCGCGGGAATCTGTAATGTTCCCAACAACCACTGTCGAAGGATCAACCACACTTTGAACAACACTTGAAGAAGACGATTCAACTTTTTTACTTGACGAAGACACTTTTTCTTTATTCGAAGATGACGTTTTTTCAACCGGCTCATCCTTGATGCAACGGACTGAAAGCCCGTTTTCCTTATAAAAGCCATACAAAATCTCTCCAGATGCGTAATTATCGACGTCGGTGTAACCTAAATACAAGTGTACAGCACAATCGCTATCTCTATCATCCTCAGTGGAACTCCAAAATTCTGCACTGGATCCAACACCATAATCTCCATTACTATAATATCTTATTCCAGCAGGGAACGCAGCAAAAGAATAATCATCGGTTCCGTTGCCGCTAAGGTCCACACCGGCATCGATCCAACCGTTAGTGGACTTGAGAACATAGCTAGCTATTCCACCTTCTGCATCAGAAGACCCACCTACAGCACCGATTAAAGTCTTAAAATCAGCTTCTGTCGGCAAGTGCCATCCGCTAGGGCAAGCCTTTTTCGCGGCAGCCCAAGTGTAATAACGACCGTATTTAGAGCAGTATTTGGCAGAATCCCGATAACAGTAGCTATTTGCGGTTTCGTAATTCAAGTTTTGCGCCATCCACATCTGTGTGCCGATTTTTACAGTTTCATAAGTTTGGCCATCGCGAGAGTCTGTCATTAATCCTTTTTCTACCGTTGAAGGATCTATCTTCCACTCGCCGTAGCGATCTTCGATTTGCGATACGTAGTCGGTACAAGCGGAAAAAATGAATAATGATAAAATGAAGAATGAAAAATGACGATTTCCTAACCACCAACCACTGTTTACAAACCACTTCAACATACTTTCCTCCCCTAAAACACAAAACTGATTCCTACGCCAACAGCACCGGCAATGGCGATACCGATTCCAATGCCACGAAGCGTCTGACCGGATTTCGCCTTGTCCTTGGCATCGTTGTATTCTTCTTCATTTGCAAAACGCTTCGTTTCCGCTGCGTCTTTCGCCTTGCTGTTCCCGACCACGGCAAGCACGACTCCTGTCACAGTCGCAGCGGCACCGATGCCAAGCACAACCCAACGAGGTCCGCTCTTTTTAGCAACGTTTTCACCAGACTCGCCCACATTCGCAGGGAGGCTCTCGCCCACTTGCGGCCCCGTTTTACCCTCCACTTCATTATAGGCTTCATTCGCAAGCACGCGCACCGAATCAGAAGCTTTAGGTTCGTTCACAAGGGGCGTTTCAGATTTTTGCTCAGCAATGTTTTCTACAGGAACTGGAACAACATCGTTTTTCTCAGGCACTTCGGTCGCAACCGGTTCAGAAACCGGATGAGTCATATTTTTCACCACGCCAAAAAATTCAGCCGATTTTTCTCGAACAAGTGCAAGCAGTTCCTTCACGTTCGCCCCCGAACCGTTAAAACTCGCGATGAGCTTGTTCCCCGCCGTTTCGTAAAGTTCCGCAGACAGAGTCAGGTCGCCGCCAAAACTGCCCACGCGGGCCTGGCAAACGTAATCAGCCGCAATGTTCTTGCCGGTCTCCACGAGGCAGCTTCCTTCGCACTCCTCGACGGATTTTCCCGGCGGCAACATCTGATGGATATTCTCGCGAGTCATGATGGTGTAGTTCTGTATGGCAGGCAACTGTTTCACCGCTTCTTCACGCAGAACATTCGTTAAGAACTGGCGGTCCGTCAAGGAGACCGAATTCCTCGCATCGCCGTCGGCGCCCGTCTCTAGCACGGCCACGTATGATGCCAAAACATCTGTTGACAGCAAAAGAATTAACAAAGAAATCAATAGATTTTTCATGGTGGGAAATATAGCTCTCCAAAGCTATACATTTGAATGATTATGACAAAAGAATGCATATTTTAGCGAAAACAACCATTTTATAAAATTATCTTTTAAACGATGCTTGATTTTATTTTTCTTCGCGGGTGTAGGCGTTCATTTCGTGAAGAAAAAATGTATTTTATAGACATACGCAATCGGAGGTTCTCATGACACATTCCGTACTTGAAGCAAAAATAAAGACCGTTCCTGAGGAATATATCGCAATCATCGATGCGTTTATCGATGGTCTGATGATTCAGCACCAAATGAAACAAAAAGCCTCCAACGAGCTAACCGCCGCAATAGAAGAAAGCGAAGCAATGCTTAACAACCCGAACACAAAAAAGTTCGACACAGTAGATGCTCTTTTCGCAGATCTTGATGCGGAGGATTAAGTGCAATACCAAATTGAATACACCTCCAGATTCAAAAAAGAATATAAGCTAGCAAAGAAGCGAGGTCGCGACATCAGTTTATTGCGAACTGTAATTGACATTCTTGCCAGAGGCGAAATGCTTCCTGAAAAATACAAAGACCATCCACTTGTTTCTAATTGGGTCGGATATCGCGAATGCCATATTCAAGGTGATTGGTTACCGATATACAAGTACAAGGACAATGAACTCATATTAAGCTTAACTGCCACGGACACCCATAGCGATTTGTTCTAATTTTTACTCAATGCTTGATTACATTTCGATTCGCGGTTGCAAACTCCATAATTTAAAGAATATCAACGCCCAGTTTCCGCTGGGGAAAATTACGGTTGTGTGCGGGCCGTCGGGTTGCGGAAAATCGACGCTCGTGATGGACACGCTCCACGGAGAATCGAAGCGGCGTTATCTCGAAACGCTTTCGCCGTTCGCGGCAGATTTGCTCGGTGGGCGCCGCAGCATTCCGCTCGACAGCGCCGAAGGGCTGCCTGCCAGCTTAGCGATTGCAGCCACACGTGGCGAAGCTCCTGCGAAAGCAACTGCACTTTCGATTGCCGAATGCGACAACGCATTGCGTACGTTATTTGCAGCGTTTGCAAAGCCCGCCTGCCCCATTTGCGGAGCTCCGATGGTGAGCCAGAGCCGCGAAGAGATTATCCGCGAAATTGCTGGGATGCCCGTTGGGACAAAGTTACAGTTCTTGGCGAAAATCGAGACGGGAAATGCGAAAAAGGAGATTTCATCCCAAAATAAAAGCGAGCACAAAAAACAATGGATCCCCTCCCTATCGGTCGAGGATGACGAATCCGAAGCGACTGAAAAAAACAAGTTCCCTGAGCCTGCCGAAGGGACCAGCAAAACCACTTTGGATAAGTTGTCCGCAGTGTTTTTGGCACAGGGTTTTACGCGTGCGATAGCCGATGGCACCATGTATTCGCTGGCGGACTTGCTCCCCGGCGAAAAGGTCTTGACACCCAAGGAATTCTACATCATCGTCGATAGAATCATCGTTCGCGAAAACACGCGCACACGAATCGCCGAAGCGGTTGATGGGACACTAAAGCTTACGCATTCTGCGATTACGCTCGACATTGCGGGCGAACGCAAGTTCTATAGCACAAAGCCCTGCTGCCCGAATGCACGGGATGCACAGCACCAAAAGCAAACGTCTAGTGAAAACGTCGCAGCTCGGGATGCGGAAAATTCAATTGCGGCACTAGATGCGCGAGCCTTCTCGCCCTACAACCGCACAAGCGTCTGCGAATACTGCGACGGCACAGGAATCGTTCAGATAAGTTCCGACAAAGATGTTTCCGCAAGCAAAAAGTCTGCGGCAATCGCTAAAGGCGAAGGCAAGGGAAAAGGTCGCAAAAACGACGCCGAGAAAGACAACGCAAACAACGCACTCGACAGCAATGAAGAAAATGCCGAATGCCCGCATTGCCACGGGCTCCGCCTCAAGAAAACATATTTAAACGCAACCATCGATGAAGTCAGTTACAAGCAAATTCTCACTACTGAATTTGCGGAATTACCCAAACTTTTGCACCAAATTTTCGACGGTAAAATCGGGCAGAATTTGAAAGCCACATTCAATTCGCTCCTCGACCGCATCGAGGCAATCAACGATTTGGGCATTGGCTACCTAACGCCAGGGCGCGCGGGACAAACGCTTTCGGGCGGCGAATTGCAAAGACTCAAGCTCGCAAGCCTCAGCACCGGGCATTTGAACGGCCTTTTGATTGCTCTCGACGAACCGGCAAGCGGTTTGCATTCAACAGATGTCGCCGCACTTTGGACGGTTCTTGAAAAAATCCGGAAACGCGGAAACACGCTTGTGCTCATCGAACACAATCCGCAAATCATCAAACGAGCCGACTACATCATCGAAATGGGGCCAGGCGCAGGCGAAAAAGGCGGCGAGATTCTGTTCCAGGGCAACCGCGATGAAGTGCTGGAAAACCCAGAATCGCCAACAGGAAAGTGGATTAAAGTAGTAGGAAGTCGGAAGTCGGAAGTAGGAAGAAATATAGGATGTCATTGCGAGGAGCAAAGCGAAAGTACAAAGACGAAAAATAATGGATCCCCTACGCTTCGCTCCGAGGATGACAAATCCAAGGAATACGCAGCAATTTTCGTTGAGAACTTCGCGAAGTTCGATATGGCGCCAGTGAACGCAGCGTTTCCGCTGAATAAATTCAGCGTCATCACCGGGCAGAGCGGCAGCGGAAAATCGACTCTCCTTTTTGAAAACATCGCCAAACGTGCCAAAGCAGAAGAATTCAAGAGCCTCGGCATCGACGCACTTTCCATCCTCACCACAGGCGATTTTCATGGGAGCCGACGTAGCACGGTTTCAAGCGCCATAGGTCTCACTACACTGCTCCGCGACTTATTTGCCAAGCTCCCCGAAAGCAAAGTGCGGGGCTACACGGCATCCAAATTCACGACGCACGCCCCCGGCGGTCGCTGCGAAAACTGCAAAGGCGAAGGCGTCATTTACGATCCGCTCGGCTACGAAGAATCCGAATGCCCCGTGTGCCTCGGCAAACGCTTCCGCGACGAAGTTTTGGAAGTCCGCTTCAAGTCGCTCTCCATCGCAGACATCTTGGACATGGAAATCGGCAGTGCATACAAGCTATTCACGAATATGAAGCCATTCGCCGAAAAACTTAAACCGCTCGTGGATACAGGCCTCGACTATTTGCGTCTCGGGCAAACGACAGCGCACCTCTCCGGCGGTGAACGCGCAAGACTCCGCCTTTCCATAACGCTTGCACGAGCGAAAGCACCCAACACGCTATTCCTCTTTGACGAACCCGCCCGCGGGCTGCATCAAAAGGACATCCAGCAATTACTCGGACTCATTCACGGACTCTGCAACGCAGGCCACACCGTCATCGCCATCGAACATGCGCAGGACTTTGTGAATGCCGCGGATTACGTGGTAGAACTGAAGAGAAAATAAAATAAGCTTGTCTATTCCTTTTAAAAATTTTATTTTAAAGAAAACAGAACGGCATGAGTCAGGAGAAAATATGTACATTCGCAAGCACTGGAAAAGGATTTTATTCTCTGCAATAGCTCTATTTGGGGCTAGTTGCGACGGAGGCTGCGAAAATTTTTCATCCGTTCCATACAGCAATGAAAGTGAAACGTATTCAAGCAGTTCTACCGACATTCCATTGAGTAGTTCTGAAACAGTTTCAAGTAGTTCTACAGAAGTTTTTTCAAGCAGTTCAATTGAAATCATTCCAAGCAGTTCCAGCGTCGAAAAATTAGGCCCATATAAACTAGCAAGAGACACTTCAATCACGTGTAAATTAGAAAAATCATACTCCGGTTTATGCGTTGCAGACATGAATGGGCATCATAAAATATATCAATTAATAAATAGACTTGAACAAAATGACTCCCGTTCATTAGAAGAGCTTAACGAAATCGAAAAGGAACTTGAGGAAATCGGCGGCAATCTCCTTATCGAAACACATTGCGTCAGTTACGAACATATAGATTTATTCAAATGTTCCAACGACAGTACTTATGAAAAAAAATACTTCGACCCAGGGAAAAAAGATTATTACGAAATAGACAGCCTTCTCTATTCATTCGAAGAATACAAGACTAAGTTTTCTTCTCCAGCACCATCCCCACTTTGTCAAAAAACAGATTTTGTTTACGGAACAGATTCTGATGTTTTCGATGATACACAAGCATACATTGACAGCGTAAAAAAAGAAAAATTACTCTCTAGTGATGAACAAGCATGTATCAACACAGCGCAACACCATAACAGCGCCTTTATAGGAATTCTAGCAAAGACGCAAATATGCGATGGAATTTCTACGACAAATCCATACTATCAAGCGTTCATCAAGAATCCAATTGACGAATGTTTAAAAAAGGAGTAGCACATGAAAAAGTTTGCACTCTCAATTTTATTTTACGCAGCATTTTGCTCCGCATACGCAGCACCGCTGTTTATCGGCTATTATCCTGATTGGGGTAAATGGCGCAAGCCCGCCTACACTGTAGATAAAGTTCCGTACAACAAATTAACGCATGTGCTGTGGAGTTTCATCACTCCTAATACAGATGGTACGTTGCGAGGCGATGCCGCAGAAAACCCAAGCGCACTCGATTCCATGGTAACCCTCGCCCACGCAGCCGGTACAAAAGTCATTGTCTCGCTTGGCGGTGGCGGACAAAGCGAAACATTTGTCCCCGTAGCACGCGACAACACACTTCGTCAAAAATTCGTCGCAAACCTTGTACAATACGTCGCCGACCACAATCTCGACGGCCTCGACATGGACTGGGAATGGGAATACAACCCCGTGCCCGAAGCGGACACAATCGCCTACAGCAAATTGCTCACGGAACTCCGCGAAGCACTCCCCAAAGATAAAAGCCTTTCGGCAGCCCTTCCCTGTTCGCCCTATTATGGGAAATGGTTCACCGCCGAAGTCCTCGTCAAGAATCTAGACTGGTTCGGATTCATGACATATGACATCACCGGCGACTGGGATGAAAAAGCCATGTTCGATTCTCCGCTCTACCCGCACGAAGGTTACACCACTTGGTCGTGGGAAGAAACCCGCGACTACTGGAAAAAACGCGGCGTACCTACCGAAAAGATGGTGTTCGGCATACCCTCGTTCGGATTTGAATTCCAAGGCGCCACAGGCCCGGGCACGAGTTTCACCAAAGGAACTGCGAAGCAAGTACCGTACAAAGACATCGCAACGAACGCAGAATGGGAATTCCATTTCGACAGCGTATCCGTCGAACCCTACGGCGTATCGCCCACCGGCTACGTCACCTTCGAAGACCCGCATTCTTCCGCCGTCAAATCACGCTGGGTCAAAGAAAACGGTTACGCCGGAATCATGGTCTGGGAAGTTTCGCACGACTACATCGAAAGCATCGGGAATCCGATTCTCGACAGCATCGCGGTCGTGTTACGCGAAGGAACGACGAGCATCGGCGACATTCACAAGAAGCGTACATCATCTCGGCACGACGCATCGCGAATGCAGAACGCACAAACTAAGCGCGTAGATGCGCTCGGTAAAAGCGTACAAAATACAGACCGTGAAATTCGTCGGAAAAATCGGTTTGAATTCAGGGTGGAACCGTAGCCATCATAGGAATTTATCTAAAAGAATTCCTTGAAAGCGTCCTTGTTGGCGTAATAATCATTGCCGCGCTTGTCAAACAATGCAGGGCCCCACGCACCGCCAATAGTCGGTTCCCAGAAGAACGAGCCTATCCAACGGTTCATACCGCGAACCATCTCTCGCGTTTTTTGGCGTGAATTATCGAACTTGTAGTGGTTATCTTTATCGCCGCCATTGTATTCAGCCACAATAAATTCAAGTTTGGAATACTTTGAAGTCACGGTATTGAACAAACTCTTCCAGTTGTCTGGAGCGCCGTCACCGTAAGCGGTATAAGCAGAGAAGCCCATCACGTCCGCCGGAATTTTATAATCGTCAAACACGACACCCATCCACCAGGTGACCGTATTCGCTTGGCGGATGCGTTCGATGTGAAGCACTGTTTTCGTTGATGGAGAGACGTCCTTGACGGCCTTGATTCCGGCGTTGAAATACTTGGCGGCATTCGCCTTGCCCGCAGCAGTTCCCATGTCACCATTGACAGAAGTCGCCGCCTTATCGACGCCGTTTCCCCAGCAATCCGTTTTGCTGTTCGGCTTGTGAATCAGGATTCCTGGAGTCGTCTCGTTGCCAATCTGCACCATGTCGGGCGTCGCGCCAGCATCCTTAAGCGCATTCATCAAATCCTTCGTATAGGCATAAACGGAATCCGCCATCGCATTGGCGTTGTTCACGCCACGCCAGCGTTCCGGGATAATTTGTTTGCCAGGGTCCGCCCAAACGTCGCTGTAATGGATATCCACGAGAAGTCCCATGCCCGCCGCCTTGACTTTTTTGGCATAAGCAACAACATGTTCCTTGTCACCATACGCTTCGGCATCGTGACCGCAACCGCTTGCCGCATAGCCGTACTTTGCCTTGGGCGATACAAAAGTGCGCAAACGAATCGAATTGAATCCATGATTTTTCAGAATGGTAAAGATATCGCTTTCCTTGCCATCGACATCAAAGAATTTTGCATTCCTTCGTTCGTATTCCTGGACTTCAGAGATATCAGCGCCGTTGTAAAAGTCAATTTTTATAGGCTGCGCAGATGATGAACTCGTCACTTCGGAGAATGAAGAAAGCGGTTGTGCGGACGAAGAAAGTGATGTTTCAGAAGAATTCGGCGCAACCGAAGAAGACGATGAAGAATTCTGCGACGATTCTGACGATGTCGGTTTTTCCGCAGACGACATTGCTACGGATGAAGAGGATTCTGTTCCCGCCGACAAAGAACTCTCCGAAGACGAGAATCCGCCAACATCCTGACTAGAGGACGAAAGCTCGACTAAGGATGAAGACGATTCAGAATCCACAAACGAACTCGACAAATTTTTGGAAGACGATTCCGACATGTCCGAAGACGATTCTTGTGCAGAAGAACTTAAAGCATATACAAGCGACGAAGTCGTATCATCGCCACAAGATTGCACAAGCAGAACCAATGAAGCGCAAGACGCACACATTGTAAGATTTTTCAAAAAATTCATACCAACCCAATCCCTTCTAGAAGGAGATTCCTGCTCGGTGGCAGGAAAGACATTTTCACGCTATACATTCACAGGAATGACTCTATAAAAATACATCTTAATTGCCAATCCTCAAAATTTTAAATTGTAAAATTGCTGCATAAAAAATTAAATTTCTAGCATGTTCAACGCGGATTTACTCACATCGGCAAAAATTCAAGGTTTTATCGTACTTGCAACCCAGAAAAAATGGGATGCATTGCAAGTTTCGACGCAACTTGCCAAAGAGTTCAGCAACGAAGAACGAGCCGCAATTATGGACTATATGGCACTCGTGCCAAAATTCCGCGAAAAATTCGGTATCGAGGAACCTGCGAAAAAAAATGCGGCTCTGGGAAACACGAATCCAACGGGCACCGGATTCCTCCTTTGCGACAAACTTGCGTTGGAACAGAGCACCGCCCAAGATATCGGGCGATGGAAATCAACGCTCTGGAAACGAGTTTGCCAAACGAACGAGACCGCAGACGAAAACAACCGCGAAAGTAATAGCAGCGAAAGCGCCGCCCCCGTCGTTCACGACCTTTGCTGCGGTATGGGTGGAGACTCTTTCTTTTTGCCCAAGGAATTTTTAACCGTCGGTGTCGATCTCGACGAAAATCGACTTGCGATGTACCGTTACAATAGCCGGGTAATGCGAGAGTCCGGCGATTCTCCCGCTGACGAAAATACAAAAAACGCGGGAAACACAATCCTCGCCGACGTCCGCGAAGTCGCTCGCAAAAACGATTCAGAGAACACACCCCTCACCCAGCGCAAAGCGGATTACTTCACGATTGACCCCGCACGCCGTGCTATCGAAGGCGAAAATCAGCGCGACCTACGCAACCTCACGCCCACTTTCGAAGAAGTCATCGAAATTGCAAAGCATTACAAAGGCGGCATGGCGAAAATTCCACCCGGCTACCCCATTTGCGAAATCCCCTGCGGAACAGAAATCATCTACATCGGGCAGCGCACAGACTGCCGCGAATGCCTGGTGCTGTTCGGCGAACTCGCTCAAAACCCCGACCACGTGCGTGCCGTGATGGTCGATAAAACAGGAAACGAAATTGCCAGTTGGACGTTCGCCCGCGACGAGAAACGCGAAGCCCGCAACGAGAGCGAACAATCGCAATACGACCACAATTACGAACTCGAAGGCCGCGACCGCATTTACCGCACATCGAGCAGCGAATCCGATTTGCCACTTGGAGGCATTTCAAAGTTCATCGCGGAACCCGCACCAGTATTGCTCCGCAGCCACCTCTTTGGAGTAGTCGCTCTCGACCACGACGAAACGACGCACCTGATTTCGCCGGGCATCGCTTACGTGACGAGCGAAAAGCCGCTCCCCTCACCCGCCTTCGCCAACTACGAAGTTCTCGATTCCGCTGAAATTTCAACCGGAGCCGTCCGCGCCATGCTCAAATCGCATGACATCGGGAAGCTCACGCTCAAGCTCCGAGGCGTCAAAGTTGATCCCGACCAAGAAATCAAGCGCCTCAAGCCGAAAGGCAAGAACACAGCAACGCTGTTCTACACGCGCCTCGACGGCGAGAAAATCGCGATACTCGCCAAAAGGAGTGAGCTATGAGCACGCTCGTGTACACTCGCTTTGAGGTCGGTCGCCTGCGGCTCCCTTTGGACACATTAATCGCGTCTACGGCGCCATACTTAACCCCCGAATTCCTAATTTCCCTAACCACTAGCCACTAACCACTAATCACTTCTCTATGTCCGTCAAACTTGAACAATCTTGGCTGAACCTGCTCGCAGACCAATTCGAGCAACCGTATTTTAAGCAAATCAAAGCAAAGCTTTTGCAGGAACATGCAGAGCACCATGTGGTGTATCCTCCCGGACCGCAGATTTTTGCAGCCCTCGATTATTGCCCTGTCGATAAAGTCAAGGCCGTCATCATCGGACAGGATCCCTACCACAATCCGGGTCAAGCTCATGGGCTTTGCTTCTCGGTGCCGTTTGGCATTGAACCGCCGCCATCTCTCGTGAACATTTTCCAGGAACTCCACGACGACTTGGGCATTACGCCACCGCAACACGGGAACTTGGAAGGTTGGGCACATCAGGGAATTTTGCTCCTAAACGCCTCGCTCACGGTGCGCGCCCACATGGCGGCAAGCCACGCCGGCATTGGTTGGCAACAGTTCACAGACACGATTATCCAGCGACTTTCGCAGGTTCGCGAAAACCTCGTCTTTTTGCTCTGGGGCAGTTTTGCCATCAAAAAGCAAGTGCTCATCGCGCCCAATCGCGGGCATCTCATCCTTACCGCCCCGCACCCGAGCCCGCTCTCGGCATACCGCGGATTCTTCGGATGCAAGCACTTCAGCAAAGCAAACGCTTACCTTGTCAGCAAAGGACTTGAACCCATTGACTGGAGCATAAAATAGACGAGTGAACGCCGCAAGCGGCTACAGACGAGAGACGACAAATGCGAAAGCCGAGAGTCGCGACAAAACTTGTTTTGGCATGACCGAGGTTAGCATTTGGGATTAGAGCAAAGCGATAATCCAAAGAAAAATTAGTAGGAGAATCATATGGCAAAGAACTGCAATGAAGAAAAGCACAACGAAGAAAACCGTAACAAAGTCATCATCAAGACTAGCATTGTCGGGATTGTCACTAACGTCATTCTCGCGAGCGTCAAGGCGGTTATCGGCCTTATGGCAAATTCCATCGCCGTTGTTCTCGATGCCGTGAACAACCTCTCGGACGCGCTCTCGTCCATCATCACAATTGTCGGCAACAAGCTCTCGCGAAAATTGCCCAACGAAAAGCACCCGCTCGGTTACGGTCGCATTGAATACCTGACCGCCATGGTCATCGCGTCCATCGTGATTTACGCGGGCATCACCTCTTGCGTGGAATCCGTCAAGAAAATCATCCACCCCGAAGAAGCCGACTACTCCACCGTTTCACTTGTTATCATCGCTATTGCTGTTGTCGTGAAAGTCATCCTCGGGCGTTACGTGAAATCGCAAGGCGAACGCGTGAATTCCGGTTCGCTCATCGCTTCCGGCTCCGATGCGCTCTTTGACGCAATCCTCTCACTTTCCGTTCTCGCCTCGGCACTCATCTTTATTTTCACGGGACTCTCGCTCGAAGCTTACGTTGGCGTTCTGATTTCCATCTTCATCGTCAAAGCGGGCTTTGAAATGTTGAAAGACACCGTCAGCGACTTGCTCGGCAAGAAAAACGACAACGAACTCACCAAGCAAATCAAGAGCCTCATCCGCAGCGAAGAAGGCGTCCACGGCGCATACGACCTCGTCATTAACGATTACGGTCCTGAAAAGAAACTCGCCTCCGTGCACGTAGAACTCCCCGACACAATGACTGTCGCCGACCTGGATTCCCTCACGCGCAAAATCGAAAAGAAAGTCTATCGCGAAACAGGCGTCATCCTCACCGCCATCGGCGTTTACTCTTACAACACCAAGGACGACGAAGCCTCCAAAATCCGCGACACAATTTCAAACAAAGTCAAGTCTCACGATTGGGCGCTCCAGATGCACGGTTTTTACGTAGATATCGAAGCCAAGGAAATGCGCTTTGACGTGGTCATTAAATTCGGCGTGAACGCCCAGGAAGCCCTCGATACAATCAAGAGCGAAGCGGCGCTGCTCTACCCCGATTACAAAATACAGGTTTCACCCGATATTGATTTGGGATAAAATAAACGTACTTTTCGTCAATTTTTCGGTCTTTTTCGCACGCAGCGGATATAAAATTTTTTGTTTTCGACAGCGTAATCGTGACTGAACTTTTCGCCATCGAATAAGATAGCGTAAAGACGGTTTTCGTCATCGTAACTCCACCAGCCCGTCACCATACCAAAACCCTTATACCCATTGTCCAAATAGCCCGCCGGATATACCGTAAAACCGACATCCTTGTTCTCTTTAAAATCAAGGAACCAGTCCTTCTTCGAGCGAAGGTAAGCGCCATTCAAGCCGAAGCGACCAAACAAAGTCACCCAATCGCTCCTTCGCGGCAACCGCCAGTCCGCAGGACAAGCCTCACGGGCATTTTCACCGTAAAGCCGCCCATGATTTTCGCAATGCATCTTTTTATTTTCGTAACACTCCTCACCCGGCATACTCCTATAAATATTTTGAGAAGACCACTCCATCGAATCGATAATTATCGTTTTAAAATGCACCCCGGTAAGAGAATCCTTGTAGTACCCCAACTGCACAGGATTCAATTTCGCATAACCTAATCCATGCCAATTGTAATCATAACACTGGTACATGTAACGGTTGACCCCTGTCATGATTTTTTTCCCATTCATGCCAAACGTACACGGAATCATGTGCCTCAAATTCAGCACAACCGTGTCCGCCGAAAACTCCAAAGAATCCTGCAAAAAGTCGAGCGAATCGTCGATTCTTTTCCACGTTCTATTTTCACATAAATAAAGACTGTTATCTTCAAAACCTATATATTTGCGGCCTTCAAGACAATCCACTTTTTTCTTTGAAACATAGGCGGTTCCCGTAAAAGCTATTTTATCCAAAAACGACTTCGCTTCTAATTTTCCATCTTTTTTGCAAGCCACGGAATATTTTCTATCATACGCAAAAGCACTATAAATCTTACGGTCTTGCACATACGCTACTGAATATTCCTTTGTATAACCCACATTGTAAGAAGATGTCCAATATTTATTATCTGGAATATCTGTGGCACGAACAATATAATTATCCCACTCAAATTTATCCGGCAAATGATAACCTGCCGGGCATGCATTCAACGCATCGCCCCAGCTATACGAACCATCTAGGAATATCCAATCCGCCGGAGCATTTGCTTTCGGTTGTTCATCCTTGGCGTTTTCCCGATTTTCTTGACTGCAAGCCAACAGCAAAAAGACAAATACGATTATCAACTTTTTCATTTTCACTCCAGCACTACATGGTATTGGCTATCAACTTTTTTCACATTCAAAACATTATAAACGGGTTCTTTCCGTTCGTCAATCTGAATTTGGCAACGGCCAGTTCCGTTTAACACAAATGTACCTGAAATATTTTTAGAATCACTAGATTCAACTTTCACAAAATTACATTTCGGTTTAAAACGTTGTTCGTTCGTGAGCAGAACCGCTTTGCGACCTTTATACGGAAACGGCAATCTTTCCGCATACATAAAATTGCATCGATCCGCTTCGCATTTTTTTACAAATAGCGGAAAAGGCAATTCAAAAAACGTGAATTCAGATTCGTACGATTCGTCCGTCTCTCGATTATGCTCCAGCGTAATGTTCCAGCGGCCCATCGTCTTGTTCACAACCGCCAAATAC
>JAEEGK010012176.1_pt1 | contig 19590 bp, 13 predicted proteins | sample 8958771 | NCBI WGS metagenome assembly JAEEGK01 (sample SAMN16246547, study PRJNA631951) | gut metagenome | biome: gut microbiome; feature: rumen; material: SC-attached | host: Bos | place: Iran: Karaj | collected 2018-10
GATGTTAAAAATGAGTAGCTATGCAGAAGATTTACTTAAAGGATTAGATGATACTGATTTTGCTGATAGAGTTAAATTAGGTCAAATAAACTGGATAGGTAAATCAACTGGTGTAGAAGTTGAATTTAATATAGTAGGTGGAGGAAAATTCTCTATTTATACAACATGTATTGAAACAATATATGGTATTACATTTATGGTACTTGCTCCAGAAAATAAAATTGTTGATGAATTAAAACCAAGAATTAAAAACTGGGATGAAGTAGAAAAATATAGAGAAGAAGTAGCAAAAATGTCTGATATGGATAGAACAGAACTTAATAAAGGTAAGTCTGGTTTAAGACTAGAAGGTGTTAAAGCTATTAATCCTGTTAATAATAGAGAAGTAGAAATATTCCTTGGAGATTTCGTTCTTGCTTCATATGGAACAGGTGCTGTTATGGCAGTACCATCTCATGATCAAAGAGATTTCGAATATGCTACTGAACATAATATAGATATGATTCAAGTAATAGATGGTGCTGATGTAAGTAAACATGCCTTTGAAAAACAAGATTATTTAGGAAAAGGATGCAAACTTATTAACTCAGAAGAATTTACTGGTTTAACAGTAGAAGAAGCTAAAGAAGCTATTACTGATAAATTAGTAAAAATGGGAGTTGCAAAAAGAAAAACTAATTACCGTTTAAGAGAGTGGATATTTGCTAGACAAAGATATTGGGGAGAACCAATTCCAATTATTCATATGGAAGATGGTACTGATGTAGTACTTACTGATGAAGAATTACCACTTGTACTTCCAGAACTAGAAGACTATAAAGGTAAAAATGGTAAAGCTCCACTTGAAAATGCACAGGACTGGGTAAATGTAACAGTTGATGGTAAAAAAGGTAAAAGAGAAACATCTACTATGCCAGGTTCAGCAGGATCATCTTGGTATTTCTTAAGATATATTGATCCTAAAAATGATAAAGAGTTTGCTAGTAAAGAATTACTAGAACACTGGATGCCTGTAGATTTATATGTAGGTGGTCCAGAACATGCCGTAGGACACTTACTATACTCTAGAATGTGGAATAACTTCTTATATGATAAAGGACTTGTTCCAGTAAAAGAACCATTTAAAAAACTAGTTCATCAAGGTATGATACTTGGATCTAATGGTATTAAAATGGGTAAGAGATTCCCTGAATTCGTAGTAAACCCAGTTGATATTATTAATGAATATGGTACTGATACACTTCGTTTATATGAAATGTTTATGGGACCTCTAGAAGCAGATAAACCATGGAATAATGATGGTGTAGTAGGGTCTAAGAAATTCCTAGATCGTATTTGGAGAATGTATACAGAAGGAGTAATTACAATTACTAATTCTGATAACTTAGATAAAATATATAATCAAACAGTAAAGAAAGTTACTGAAGATTATGAATCACTTAATATTAACACAGCAATATCTCAAATGATGATATTTGTTAATGCCGTATATAAAGATAATAATATTTCTAAAGAACATGCCGAAGGATTTATTAAACTTTTAAATCCACTATGTCCACATATTACTGAAGAAATATGGAATGTTATCTTTAAACACAATGATACTATCTCATATGAAGAGTGGCCTAAATATGACCCTTCTAAATTAGTAGAAGATACATATACAATGATAGTACAAGTAAATGGTAAAGTAAGAGGTAAGATAGAAGTATCTACTTCAGCTTCTGAAGATGAAATAAAATCAAAAGCAAAAGAAATAGAAAATGTTCAAAAGTTTATTGAAGGACATGAAATAGTAAAAGAAATAATTGTACCTAAGAAATTAGTAAGTATTGTTATTAAGTAAAAATAAAAGCAAGTAAATTATTACTTGCTTTTTTTAAATCCACCTGGATTTATATTCCATTTTTTTACTATTTGAGATCTTATTGTATCATATTGTGCTTCATATTCTGCTATATCTGTTATTCCCCAAATACCACGATCAAACATGTATTCAATTTTTGCATCTTTGAATTTATCTACAGTATTAATAAAATAATTTATATCTAATACTTTAGCTTTATGCTTATCCATAACATCTCTAAACATATTATCAGTAACAGTTAAAAATGAATCCCAAGCATTTTTTCCACAGAAACTATCGAATTGTTTATTAAAATTAATTGCATGGTCACCATATTTACCTGCTTTTAATAAATCATTTTTAACTACTGCTATGCCATTTTGCATTGCGGTTTTATTTACAAAATCACCTTCAGGTATATTTTTGTATTTAACTCTTGGAGCATTATCACAAGCTGCTATTAAAAGTTTTAAAAATGGCCAAGTACTTAGATATTTAGGACCATCTTCTGCTAATGAAGTTATTCTAAATAATGGTTTATTATATGAATATAATATGTTTTCTTTTGAAGTATTGTTTTCTACAGAATTTGGAAATCTTTCTTCAAAACTAAGAAGATTATACATTTCATTCATAGCTTCGTTAATGCCAGTACCAATTCCACGTATTTTATCATTTACTTTTTTATATTTTACTAAACCACAATATAGAGTACCATTACTATCATATATACCATGTCTATTTGTTTCAGCGTGTTGTATTTCATGCATAGAAACTCTTAATAGATCTAGATATGTTTTTCTTTTTTTATCTCTAACTTGTATTGTTGATAAAAATTCTTTTTGTCTTATTATTATATTTTTAAAACTTTTTTTAACAAGTCTTCTACAAGAACCAGCATAATTCTTTTTTAAGTTCATATTATCAAGACTTTCTAGCTTAAACTCTACAATATCTTTTATTAATTTAGAACGAGTTCTTTCTTTTTCAGCCATACTAGATGACATAAAACCTGCTACTATATCAGTAGCAGCTAAGAATAAATCTCTCTTTACTTTAGGCATTTCATTTATCTCTTTAGAAGTCATAAAAATACCTCCTTTTCATAAAAAAATAATATCATTTTTATGCCTTTTTTGTCAATTTAAGTAGGCATTATATAAAATAACATTTTTTTTAAAATATTTGGTTGACAACCATTTTATAAAATGATATTATTTTAATTGTCAACGAGATGCTCGATTAGCTCAGTTGGTAGAGCGCTTGACTGTTAATCAAGATGTCACAGGTCCGAGTCCTGTATCGAGCGCCATTTAAAAAATTAGAACCACACGGTTCTTTTTTTGTGTTATAATTATAATAGAGGTGTGATTATGAGTAATACAAGTAATTCTGCTCTTAGTGTCATACTAGAGACAATTGATACTATAGCTGAAGATGAAATATCTATATTATCGATGAATAAGGATCTTGAAGAAGCTGATGAATTTATTAAAATGCTTAACTCTTATATAGAAGAAGATAATGATGAGCCTATAGAAAAGAATGAGGCATCAGAAATGCTTAATGATTTGATGAAAGCGGTAGAAAAATCAAAAAAGGAACTAGAAACTCTTAATAAGAATAGGGATACTCTTGATAATTCATTAAGTAAAGTAGTTGCTACTGGTTTACCAGAAGTAGTTCAAGAAATGGCTATTCAAACACTAAATGGAAAAATTATAATTCTAAATGAAAATACTGAACTTAAAAAGGAATATATAGAAGCAAGAGCTGATGATACTAAATCAGTTGAAAAATATACTGCTGATATTATGAAAAATGAAGCTAGAGCAGAAATATATAAAACATATAAAGAATATTTAGAGGGACTAGAAATAGTTCGAAATAACTCTGATGAACCTGGTGGTTTAGGAGGACTATAATAGAGGTGTAACATGAAAAGAAAAGTATTAATTATTTTATTATTAATTGTTGGTTTATTTATTTTTACTGGATGTGGAGAAAAAGATCCTAGTAAAAAAATAATGAATTCATTAGAGGATAAAGGATATACATTTGATGTTATTTATTATGCTACTGGTACAACAAAATATTTTTTATCAAAGGACAGTATTTCTATCACAAGAGAATCAAATAGTAATGGTGAAAATGAATACTATTATTCAGATAGTAAAGTAAATGATGAATATGCTAATATCTATGGTAAAGATTTAAATGAGTCTGATGAAGAAAAAGAACAATATGAATCATATAAAGATTGGTTAGCAAAAAATGAATTAAATAAAGATAAGATTATAGATTTATTTGAATATTATGAAAAGAGTTTAAAGAAATAGGTGATATTTATGAAAAAAGAGTCATATTTTGATGGAGGATTACTTCAATTAATTGGATGGAGAATACTTGGAGCATTAGTAACAGTATTTACACTAGGTATTTGTTATCCTTGGGCTGTATGTATGGTTTATAGTTGGGAAACAAAACATACAGTTATCGAAGGGAAAAGATTATCATTCGATGGTAAAGCAATACAGTTATTTGGAAACTGGATTAAATGGTTTTTATTAACTATAATTACATTTGGTATTTATGGATTCTGGTTAAATATTAAACTAAAAAAATGGATAACAAAACATACACATTTTGTAGCGTAAAATAGAAGAAATTATTTTTAAATAATTTCTTTTTTTATGCTATAATTGATATGGACAATAGGAAGGTATGCATATGAAGAAGAAAATATTATTAATATTATTAATGTTTTTATTTATAACAAATGTTAAAGCATTAACATTTAATATAGATATAACAAATATAGAAGACGAAGGAAATAATGGTACAATAGGTTCAATTGAAACAATTAATATTGGGGGTAAAACACTAGATGTTATATTCCATGATAAGGGTGATGAAGTAAATTTTAAAATTACTATTACAAATACAGGATCTAAAGTAAAATTACTTCGTAGTATTTCATTTGATTCAGGAAATCCAAGCATAAAATATACATCAAATATACCTGAGACTGGACTTGTTATTGATGGTTTTGATAAAAATGAAATTTTAGTAACTGCAAGATTAACAGAAACTCCAGTAAATGGAAAAAGTGCATCAAAAATTACAATTAGATATGTATATGAAGAAGGTATTTGCCCTAAAGGAGAAGTACTATCTGATGATGAAAGAACATGTTTATGTCTTGATGGAACAGAAAGAAATGAACAAGGAATCTGTGTAACACCAGAAAAACCAGTTGAGTGTGCTACTGATGAAATATATAATGAAGAAAAGAAAATTTGTGAAAAGAAAGTAATACCAGTAGCACCAGTTACACCAAGTAATCCAAAAACTATGGATAATATAATATTAATAACTTTATTATTTATAGTAAGTGGACTTGGTATATATGCTGCAATGTTTAAGAAATTAAATACAAATAAGAAAAAAGTTACTGCAGGTGTAATAACTGGAGTTATTACAATAACATTATCATTTACAGTACTAGCATCAGTGTTTGGACTAGATAATTTACTAGGAGCAATAGCAGACATTATATCAGAAGAAAGAATAATAATAGTAGACGTAAATGAAGAAATAGATTTAATAGAAACATGGGATGGAGAATGTTCATTAGATACTAATGATTTAACACCAGAAAATATATTTGATGGCGGTTCTGGAACAGAATCTGATCCATATCAAGTAAAAAATGCAGAACAATTAAGTTGTTTTGCAAAATCAGTAAATGAAGGAAATACCTATGAAGGACAATTTATTAAACAAACGAGAAGTATTAAATTAAATGAGCATTTAAATGAACAAGCAGCATCAGGTGATTTAAGTAATGCACATGTTTGGACACCTGCTGGATTTGCAGAATATTATGATAGTAGTATTGGCTCATCAATTAAACGAACATTTAATGGAACTTTTGATGGAGATAATTATGTAATAAGTGGATTATACATAGTTGATGATGAATACTATTCAAAAGGATTTGCTTTATTTGGAAGCGCAGATAGGGCAGAATTAAAAAATATTCAAATCTCAGATGCTTATTTAAATTGTTCACCTTTTACTCCTTGTTCTGCTGTTTTAGGTACAATGTATCACGCAATAACAATAGATAATGTTAAGACTTATGGTAATGCAACTGGTGGAGTTGGTTTTGTTTATAGAGTAGATAATCCTGATGGTGTTTGTGATGATATAAACATTTTTAATTCAGTTAATAACATTAATGGAGTTAATACAGGTTTTATAGGAAATATTTATGGTGGTTTTACAATCAATTTTGAAAATGTTGTAAATAATGGAGAAATTTCTTCATCAGGTTTTTCAGGTGGTATGATTGGATATGCAATGAACATTGATAATACAAATTTTAAAAATGTTGCAAATAAAGGAAATATTGTTTGTACTGAAGATGATGAAACACTATACGTTGGAGGAATAGTTGGAGACTTAACATCTACTAATACGATTGTAGACAATGCATATAATACAGGTAATATAATAAATTGTGATAGTAAAGTTGGCGGATTATTTGGTGAATTTAGGGTTTATGATGGTACAATCAATAATAGCTTTAATTCTGGTAATATTACAAACGCTCAAGCTGCTTCGATTGGTGGATTAGTAGGATATGAAAGTATAATGACAAAATTAGCAGTTAAAAAATCATTTAATACTGGAAACATTCAAACTGAAGGTTATGGAAGACTTGGTGGACTTCTTGGAGAGACTGAATTTCATGGTGATACATTAATTGAGGATTGCTATAATACTGGAGATATAATAACTACAGCTCCTGTTGTTGGAGGGTTAGTCGCAGACATCGATGGTTTAATCAAAAATTCATATAATAAAGGAAAAATAACTGCTTCTACATCTTGGGGATATGTAGGTGGTTTAGTAGCAACTGGAGACTATTCTTATCGCTATGTTGATGTAGAAAATTCTTATAATGAAGGAGAAATAATTTTAAATTCCGATGGTACAGGAGTATGGCTTGGTGGTATTTGCGGTATCTGTGGAGATGTAAAGAATAGTTATAACAAAGGTAATATAACTTCTAAAAATTATGATAAATATATAGGAGGTATTACAGGTAGAGGTAAGACTGTTTCTAATTCATATAATTTTGGTAATATAACAATAACAAATGGTGGTTTAAGAACAAGTGAATCTGATGAAAAAGTGTCATATTCAGGAATAATGGTTGATGGAGATGCAATTACTAATTCATATAATTTAGGAAATATTTCCCTAAATGATGATGGTACAAATTTTCCAACAATATTAGCAGCAGGTATTGGTATAGGAGACTTTCCTGTATCAAATTCAGTTAATTCGGGTAATATTAAACTTAATGTAAATAATAAATATACTGGTCCACATACTATTGGCTTATATGGTACTACACCAAGTAGTGATTCTACTAATAACTACAATTTAGGTTTAGTAGAATTAGATGATTCAGCGTTAGATGATCCAATTAGTGAAGATGGCTTTAACGGAGAACATCATATTATAACTATTAGTAATGCTATAAATGATTCGGTTCCTGATATATTAAGTATAATAAATGGTGATGATGCATTTGAAATAAAAGAAGGAGAAACACTTCCAACATTAAAAGCATTTAATTAGTAAAGTAAAAGAAAACTATATAAAACATAGTTTTCTTTTTTATTTTTACTATGTTATAATTAAAATAATAGGGAGATATGTATATATGAAAAAAATATTATTATTTTTAGGAATGTTTTTATTTATATTTAATGTTAAAGCATTAACATTTAATGTAGATGTAACAAATATTGAAGAAGAAGGAACTGGAACATTAGGGACTATAACAAGCATAGATGCCCCTAACAAGTCATTAGATGTTCTATTTGAAGATATAGGAGCGGAAGTAAATTTCTCAATCACTGTAACAAACTCAGGGGATAGAGCAGGGACTCTAAGAAGTATAGATTTTGAAAATGAGAACCCAAATATTGAATATACTTCTAATTTACCTGAAGGCGGATTAGCAATAAATGGTAATGATACAAATAAAGTAATAATTAATGCTAAAGTTAAAGAAGGCGCAACTAATGGTTCAACTACATCACAAGTAAAAATAAAATATACTTATGATGAAGGTAGTTGTCCTGAAGGAGAAATACTTTCTGAAGATGAAAGTATGTGTTTATGTCCAGAAGGAATGGAAAGAAATGAAAATGGTATATGCGTTAAACCAGAAAAACCAGTAGAATGTGCTGATGATGAAATATATAATGAAACTAAAAAGATATGTGAAAAGAAGGTTATACCTGTAGATCCAGATAAACCAACACCAAAACCAATACCTTCTAATCCAAAGACACTAGATAATATAATATTAATAACATTATTATTCTTTGTAAGTGGATTAGGTATATATGCAGTATTATTTAGAAAATTAAAAACTAAAAAACAAAAAGTAACTGCAGGTGTAATAACTGGAGTAGCAACACTTAGTTTATCATTCACAGTACTAGCAGGAGTATTTGGTTTAGATAATTTACTTAGTGCAATAGTTAATCCAATAACTAAATCTAAAGAATTAGTAGTAACAGTAAATGAAGAAATAGATTTAATAGAAACATGGGATGGAGATTGTGATGCAAGAGGAGTATTAACACCAGATAAAGTATTTGAAGGTGGAAGTGGAACAGAATCTGATCCATATCAAATCAAAACTGCAAATCAATTGGCATGTTTTGCAAAATCAGTAAATAATGGAACAACATATGAAGGACAATATATTAAACAAATTAAGAATATTAAACTTAATGATAATTTAAATGACCAAGCAACTAATGGAGATTTAAGTAATGCACATGTATGGATATCTGCTGGATACTATTACTATGATCAATCAACTAGTCAAAATGTTTATAAAACATTTGCAGGTACATATGATGGAGATAATCATATAATTAGTGGTTTATATATAACTAATGATAGTTCACCAGCTGGTTATAAAGGATTATTTGGTCATTCAACAAATGCTACATTTAAAAATATAACACTATCTGATGTGTATGCTAATACATCAACATATAACTTTGGTGCTCTTTCAGGATATACATATAAGAATTTAACAGTTGAAAATGTTACAACATATGGTAATGCATATGCAGGTTATTCAGCAGGATTAATTGCTTATCATAATTCTTCTTCTGAAGGGTCAGTTAGATTTGAAAATGTAACAAATAATATTAATTTGTCATATGATGGAAATTATGTTTCAGGAATAATTCATAAAATTGAAGGTGTTCCTGCTTCAGACGAACCAAATATAATATTTAGAAATGTTACTAATAACGGAGATCGTAATGTTATAGGTTATTCACAAGGCACTGGTGGAATAGTAGGTACATGTGGTGGTGGATATCTTCTTATGGAAAATGCAGCTAATAATGGAGACTTTAATTTTGATACAGGGACACAAAATGCAGGTCTTGTAGGAGAATTATATTCAAAGGCTTATATCAAAGATTCTTATAATACAGGTAATAGTTCAAATATGCCAGGCACTAATCCAAGAGAATCAGAAGGTGGCTATATAGGTGGATTAGTAGGAAGAGCAAGCAATGAAACTGTAATAGAAAATTGTTATAATTCCGGAAATATAATTGCTAAGAAAACATATAATAATGGTATAACAATAGAAGAAGCAGCATTAGCTAATCCACGTTGCTATGTAGCGGGAATAGTTGCTGGAACAAGTAGTCCGTTAAAAATAACAAATTCATATAATACAGGAGATATAAGTGGATTATATGGATATGCGTCAGGTATTGTGGGATCTGCGGGTGGATCTTATAATGATGGAACATTTGTTGAAAATTGTTATAACACAGGTGATATTACTGGATTAAGATATACTGGAGGACTTGTTGCATACTTTATGGGAAATGTCAATAAAAGCTATAACACAGGAAAAGTTACAGTATTTGGTGGTACTGCTGCAGGAGGTCTAGTAGGATATCAAGCAGGTGATGTTACAAATTCATATAATACAGGAGAACTATTTGTTCCTGCATTATATGGTAACTTAATTGGTGGATTCTGTTCACAATGTAGATCAATAAAGAACTCTTATAATAGAGGTAATGTAATATCTACATATACTGCACAAATAGCAGGTTTTGCTACTAATACTAACATAATAGAAAATTCATATAATTCCGGAAATATAATATTTGAAGGTGGAACTGGCGGATCAGATACAGTTATGCTTGGTGGTATATCTTATAATGGTGGATATGGAAGTGATGCATCACTTAAGAATTTATATAACTTAGGGAATTTAGAAATTAACTTTGAAAACTTTAATCCTGGAACTGTTAATATTGCTGGTTTAAACCTTGGATTTAGTGGTGCACCAACTGTTAATTCAGTCAATAAAGGTAATATAACTGTTACTAGATCGAGTGCAATTAATTCTGGTATAAATGTTGGTGGTATTTCAGTAAGTGGAGCAAAAGATTGCTTTAATGCTGGAACTATAAATGTACCAGAATCTACTTCACAAAGAAAAGTTGGGCAAATACTAAATGAATATAATACTAGTTCAACAGGTAATAAGTTTAATACTGATCCAAATGGATTCGCAATTGGATGTATTGGTTTACCAGGATGGGATTCATGTACTCCAGAAGCATCTTTAGGAGTAGGAACTTATACAACTGAAGAAGCACCAGATATATTAAGTATAATAAATGGTGATAATGCATTTAATGATGAACTTGATGAAGATGGGCTTCCAACATTAAAAGTATTTAATAATTAAGAGGATAATATCCTCTTTTTTTATTTATGTAAAATTAATAAAATACATTGACTTATAAGGGAAAAGTGTGTTAATATATAGTTGCAAAAACGAAGAAAAGGACGAGTAACATATCGATTCATATTAGAGAGTCCTAGATGGTGAAAATGGATTATGATAGATTTGTGAAAGAACACCTTGGAGTTTATTAACTGAAATTAGTAGGTTAATACGTATATCTAACGTTATAGATCAAAGGTCATTATTATAATGATGAATTTGGGTGGTACCACGGATTTAACAGTTATTCGTCCCTTGTAGGGATTAATAACTGTTTTTTATTTTATAAGGAGGAAATATGAAAGAAAATATTTTTAGAACTCATAATTGTGGTGAATTAAGAGAAAGTGATATTGGTAAAAAAGTAAGATTAAGTGGTTTTGTTGATACAATTAGAGACCATGGAGGAGTACAATTTGTAGACCTAAGAGATAATTATGGTAGAACTCAAGTTGTAGTTCATGACGAAAGTCTATTAAAAGGTATTTCAAAAGAAACTGTTATTAAAGTAGAAGGAGAAGTAATCAGAAGAGATGAAGAAACTATCAATGAAAAACTACCTACAGGTTTAGTTGAAGTAGTTTGTGAAAAACTTGAATTATTATCTTCAAGAGCAGAACAAATTCCTTTTGAAATAGATTTGAGTAAAGAAACAAATGAAGAAGTTAGACTTAAATATAGATATTTAGACTTAAGAAATCCAGAAGTTAATAAGAATATTAAATTAAGAGGAGAAGTATTACATTTCTTAAGAAATAAAATGTATGATTTAGGTTTTACCGAAATTCAAACACCTTTATTAACAGCTAGTTCACCTGAAGGTGCAAGAGACTTTGTTGTACCTAGTAGAAAATTTAAAGGAAGATTCTATGCATTACCACAAGCACCACAAATATATAAAGAATTATTAATGGTTGGTGGTTTTGATAAATATTTCCAAATAGCACCTTGTTTTAGAGATGAAGATGGAAGAAAAGATAGAACTTTAGAATTCTACCAATTAGATTTTGAAATGAGTTATGTAACTGAAGAAGATATATTAGAAATAGGTAGTGATATTTACTATGATGTATTTAGTAAATTCAGTAATAAAAAGGTAAATGAAAAACCATTTAGACAAATTAGTTATAAAGATGCAATGAATATGTATGGTTCTGATAAACCAGATTTAAGAAACCCATTAATTATTAAAGATGCATCCGAAGTACTTAAAAATACTACATTTAAACCATTTAGTGAATCTATTATTAAAGTAATAGTAGTAGATGATATAGGTACTAAACCTAATAGTTGGTTTAATGAAGTAGTAGACTTCGCATCATCTATTGGTATGCCAGGTATTGGATATATTACTTTAATGGAAGATGGTTCATTAAAAGGACCTATAGATAAATTCTTAAGTGATGAAGAAAGAAATAATTTAATAAAAGAATTCGATATGAAAACAAATTCAGTTATGTTCTTTATAGCTAATAAGAATTTAAAAGTAGCTCAAAAATTTGCTGGTCAAATAAGAGATGAATTAGGTAGAAAATTAGGTTTAATTGATCCAAATAGAATAGAAGTTGCTATTATTAAAGACTTCCCAATGTTTGAATATGATGATAAAGAAAAGAAATGGGATTTCTGTCATAATCCATTCTCTAAACCAGTTTTAGATGGACAAGACTATGAATCAGCTAACTTAGAAGATATAGTAGCACACCAATTTGACTTTGTAGCAAATGGATTTGAATTAGCATCAGGAGCTATTAGAAATACAGATTTAGAATTACTTGAAAAAGGATTTGAAAAGGTTGGTTATCCAAAAGGAACTCTTGAAGAAAGATTTACATCACTTGCTACTGCATTTAAATATGGTGCTCCACCTCATGGAGGTATGGCTCCTGGTATTGATAGAATCTTAATGATTATTCAAGATGAACCAAACTTAAGAGAAGTTCAAGCATTCCCACCAAATGCATCTGGTCAAGATCAAATGATGGGATCACCTAGTGTACTTGAACCAAAACAATTAGAAGAACTTGGAATTAAAGTAGTAGAGGAGGAATAGTATGAGTAAATTTACTAAAGAAATGGTAGATGACTATGCAGATAAACTATTAATTGGTTTAACTCCAGAAGAAAATAAAATGGTTTTAGATGAATTTGATATTATTGATGAACAAATAAATGTTATTAATGATATCCCTGGAATAGAAAAAGTAGAACCTATGACTCATGCTCTTGATGATTTTGAATATGAATTAAGAGATGACGATGAAGATGGTTCAGTTCCAATAGAAGAACTACTTCAAAACTGCGATGAATTCTCAGGAAGAGAAGTAGAAGTTCCAAAGGTGGTGGGTTAAGATGAAATACATGAATAAGAGTATTGAAGAACTTCATGAATTATTAAAGAGTGGTGAAGTCACTTCAAAAGAATTAATCGATGAATCGCTTAAACTATCACATGAAGTAGAAGATAAGTATAATGCATTTGTAACTATACTTGATGATGCTAAAGAAGCACCTATAACAGATAATTTATTATCTGGAATACCTTGTGGTGTTAAGGATAACTATTCAACTAGAGGTATTTTATCTACAGGAAGTAGTAATACTTTAAAAGATTATGTACCATTCTTTGATGCAACTGCATATTCTAAATTAAAAAAAGCAGGAGCAGTAATGGTTAATAAAACTGCTATGGATGAATTTGGTATGGGCGGTACAGGTACTACTTGTCATACTGGACCAGTATTAAATCCATGGGATAAAACAAGACAATGTGCTGGATCATCATCAGGATCAGCTTGTGCTGTAGCAGCAGGAGTATATCCATATGCAACAGGGTCTGATACTGGTGATTCAATTAGAAAACCAGCTGCATACTGTGGTATAGTTGGATATAAGCCAACATATGGAATGATTTCTAGATATGGTTTATTCCCATTTGCATCTTCATTAGATCATTTAGGAGTTTTAACTAGAAATGTTAAAGATGCTGCAATAGTAGTAGATGAAATGAAGGGTATAGATAAAAATGATATGACTACTTGGGATTCAAGTAAGATTAAATTAAAAGAAGCTTTAACTGGAGAAGTTAAAGGTAAGAAATTATGTTACGTAAAAGAATTATGTGATATTAATGAATATGAAAACCCTTCAAAAGAATTAAAAGAACACTTAGAAAATTTCTTTAAAGCAGTAGAACTTGCTAAAGAAATAGGTATAGAAGTAGAAGAAGTATCTGTTAATAGAACACTTTTAAATGCATCTGCATCAGTATATGTTGTTATATCTTGTGCAGAAGCAACATCTAATATGTCTAACTTAACAGGTATTATATTTGGACCTAGATCTAAAGGTTTTGATAACTGGATAGATATGGTTAAAGATTATAGAACTAAAGGTTTCTCTTCATTAATTAAGAGAAGATTTGTAATTGGATCTTATGTTCTTCAATCACAAAACCAAGAAAGATATTTTAGAAATGCTCAAAGAGTAAGAAGATTACTTGTTGATACATGGAAAGATTTATTTAAGAAATATGATGGTGTTATATTACCAGTTGGTATTGGACCTGCTAAACATATTGATGGATCACTTGATATATTATCAAATGATTTAGCTACAGTAGCACTTGATGAACATTTACAAATAGGTAACTATGGTGGATTCCCATCAATTACTATTCCAGATGGATTTGTCGATGGTCTTCCAGTAGCACTTAATATAACAGGCAATTGCTATGATGATGAAAATGTTCTTAATATTGCATATGCACTTGAAAAAGCTATGCCTTTTAAAGGACAAATAGCAAAGGATGGTGAGTAAGATGGGATATAAAGTTAAAGTTGGACTTGAAATGCACTGTGAAATATCTGAAACTAATACTAAAGTATTTTCTAGTGCTAGAAACTCTTACTCAGTAGTACCAAATGAAAATATTAGCCCTGTAGATATGGCTTTTCCAGGAATACTTCCTGTAGTTAATAAAGAAGCTGTAAGAATGAGTTTAATGGCTTCTATGGTACTTAATTGTAAACAACCAAAATATATGTATTTCTTAAGAAAGAACTATTATTATCCAGATCTACCTAAAGGATACCAATTAACTCAAAATCCACCATATGAAACAGTAGGTATGATGGGATATGTAGATTTTGAATGTGATGGAGAAGAAAAAAGAGTAAGAATAGATAATATTCACTTAGAAGAAGATGCTGCATCACTAGATCACTTATATGATGTATCTACAATTGATTATAATAGAGCAGGTGTTCCTCTTCTAGAACTTGTTACTATGCCTGATATAGCATCTGCAGATGAAGCAGTAGCATTCCTAGAACATATGAGATCAGTATACCAATATTTAGGTATATCTGAAGCTGATTCTAAAAAAGGTCAAATTAGATGTGACGTAAATATATCTATTATGGATGAAACTTTAGAAGATATTCCAGCTAACTGGGGGACTAAAGTAGAAATTAAAAACGTTAACTCATTCGGTGGAGTAAGAGATGCAATCAATTACGAAGTAAAAAGACAAACTAAATGTAAAGAAGAAGGTACTTACGATACTGAAGTAGAACAAGAAACAAGAAGATGGGATGAAGAAAGTGGTACTACTATTAGAATGAGATCTAAAGTAGATGCTATAGATTATAAATATTTTGTTGAACCAAATATTCCTAAATTTAAATTAAGTGAAGATTGGTTAGAGGAAATCAAAAAATCTATTCCAGAGCTTGCTTATGATAGAAAGAAAAGATATATTAAAGAATATGGTTTATCTGAATATGATTCAGATATTCTAGTTAAAGAAAAGAAAGTATCTGATTTCTTCGAAGATACAGTTAAATTAGGTACTGATCCTAAAGAAGCATGTAACTGGGTAAATGGTATGATTTTATCGTATTTAAATTATAATTTAATTACTATGGATGAATTCTTTATGACTCCAGATATGCTTCATGATTTAATTAAATTAATTGATGATAAAACTATATCTTCTAAACAAGGTAAAGAAGTATTTGCTAAAGTTCTTGAACAAAAGAAAGAACCAATGCAAATTGTTAAAGATGAAGGTATGATGCAAATAACTGATTCTTCTTCTATAGAATCTATAGTAGATGAAGTTATTTCTGAAAACCCTAATGTAGTTGAATCATATGATCCAGCTAATCCAAAAGCATTAGATTTCTTTATTGGTCAAGTTATGAAAAAGACTAGAGGAAAAGCAAATCCTACTATGGCTTATAACATGATGAAAGAAAAACTAGATAATTTAAAAAAATAAGTAAAAGTATATAACTTTTACTTTTTTTTTGATATAATAACTTTGTATTTAAAAGGTGATCTTATGGGTAAAAAAAATAGTGAATTACCATTTGAAGAATTAATGCAACAAAATAGAAGATTAAGATTAATTATTAAATTATTAATCTTGTTTTTCCTTGCTCTTATTTTAGTTCTATTAGTATTTAAAAAGAATGCTGTTCCAACAAAGTTTAAATTAGTAGGTAATGATGTAGTAGTACTTAATGTTGGAGAAGATAAATATAAAGAAGAAGGATATAAAGCATATTTATTTAAGAAAGATGTTAGTAAAAATGTAAAAATATCTGATAATATAGATTATTCTAAAATAGGATCTTATGAAATAAAATATAATTTAGTAATTAAAAATTTGAATATAGATAAAACTATTATAAGAAAAGTAAATATAGTAGATAAAATACCACCAGAATTAACAATTAATTCTGATATGGAAGTATATGCAGATTTAAATGGCAATTATGCTGAACCTACATATAGTGCTATTGATAATTGTGATGGTGATATAACTGATAAAGTAAAAGTAGAAAATAATCTAGATTTATCTCAAGAGGGGGAATATATAGAAAAATTCACTGTTGAAGATTCTTCTGGAAATATAACTACTAAAGAAATAAAAATAATAGTTCAAGAAAAATTTAAAAATACATATATAGTTATATCAATTGGAGATCAATGGTTAACATATTATAGTAGAGGAAGAATAGCCCTTGAAACTCCAGTAGTAACTGGTAATAATGGTAATACACCATATGGAACATATTATCTAAATAATAAAGCAAGAAATGTAACATTAAAAGGACCACCAGATGATCCATATGAATCATTTGTATATTACTGGATGCCATTTATAAGTTCAACTCATGGTATGCATGATGCAACTTGGAGATGGAGATTTGGGGGAAATATCTATACATATGATCCATCTCACGGATGCGTAAACATGCCTCTTGATAAAGCAGAAGATTTATATTATATGGTAGAAATAGGTACACCTGTTTATATAGTAGATTAAAAAAGACTCATATGAGTCTTTTTTTATACATACTAGGGGAATTTTTATTTTTTTTGCGAATATAATATATGGAACATTTAATTAGAGTGTCATCCTCTTTTTCTAGAAAGGAGGTGGTGAAATGAACAAAAGAGTTTATATAATTAAGCTTCTAATGTATATTTCAATCATATTATCACTACTTACCTTACTGGTATTAGTAATAAAAAAATGATACTCTAGTTGAGTATCATACCAATTAAATAAGGATGGCACTCAATTAAATTAAGTGTTCCTCTAAATAAATAATAGCATAAAAAAAGACTTTGAACAAGTCTTTTTATTTTATATTGGTGCTCCTGATCGGAATCGAACCGATACTTCTTTTGGAAACCAGATTTTGAGTCTAGCGCGTCTACCAGTTCCGCCACAGGAGCACATAAAAATTATAACATGATTTAAGAGTTTAATAAATATTTTTTTTGTGATATCATAATTATATAAATTGCCCCTTCGCCAAGTGGTAAGGCATCAGGCTCTGACCCTGACATGCGTAAGTTCGAATCTTACAGGGGCAACCATTATAAAATAAAGTAATTCAAGTGATTGGATTACTTTTTAAAATTTGACAAAAATTCCATAAAGTTGTATCATATTTCGTACTAAAAGAGGGGGAGATGTGCATGATTAATATTAATGATTGGCGTCATTATTCGCCACAAACATTAATAGATTTCGTTAAGGTATATGATGATAGTGCAGAGTCTCTAAATAGGATAGAAAAGGCCTATATTTTTGCTGAGGATAAACATCAATATCAACCACCTAGAGATAGTGGGGAACCGTTTATATCACACCCTGTAGCATGTGCTAACTTTTTAGCAATTATGCGTATGGATATAGATTCTATTGTAGCAGGTCTATTACATGATACTTTAGAGGATACTGATGCTACATATCCTGAAATTAAAGAAAAATTTGGATCTGATGTTGCAATATTAGTTGCAGATGTTACTAAGTTTAATAGGCTTGAAGATGCTAATTTAGATGATTTTAGATTACAAATCGATATTAATGACCCTGGAGAACTTGAAATGTTAAATAGGAGAAAATTCATTGAAACTATCCTATTGGATCCAAGATCGGGCATTATAAAAGGGTCGGGAGATAGAATCCATAATATGTTAACTCTTGAATTTAAAACTCCAATGAAACAACAAGAAAAAGCAAGAGAAACATTAGACGTATATGCACCGCTTATGCATTATTATGGTATATATAGAACACAACAGTTACTAGAGGATTCATCATTAAAATATTTAAGTCCAGAACATCAAGATGTTTATAAAACAATAGCAGCCAATAGACAGATCGTTAAAGATAAAAATTTACCTTTCTTAAATGACATATTACAAAGTATTATCGAAGAAATAAGAAAGAATATAAAAATGGTAGGGCATTATGATTCTACTGAAATGTTACATAAATCAGAGGAAGAACTACTTAATGAAACTATATTAGTAGGAGAAAGTTTAAGTAGATCAAGAATTAAACACGTTTATGGTATATATGATGCCTTTAGAAAGATTAAAAATTTTCAGACAGTAGATAAAGCTGAATTAGACATTATTAATGGTATGGCAAAAGATGAACAATATTTTGATATGATTCATGACTTAAGAGTTATAAAATTAATCATGAAAGATGAAATAAGTTGTTGGTTAGCTAGAAAGATTTTATGTGATATGTATCCACCAATAGATAAATATCAACATAATTATATTGCTAATCCAAAATATAATGGATATCAATCATTCCATGAAACTGCATCAATTAATGGTAAACTCGTTCAATTTCAAATTAGAACAGAAAAACAAGAACATAGAAATACATATGGATTAGCATGGGAATCATATAAGTTCCAAGGACCAAATACTAGAGAGAGAATATTAGAAGAATTTAAAAAGTATCCAATATATGGAAGATTAGCAGAATTATCACGTGATAGAACAATTAAAACATTAGGAGAATATGGACACTCATTAGAGTCTAATGTTTTAAAAGTAAACGAGATATCCGTAATTGATAAAATATCTGGTAGAACAAGATCTATTAAAGAAGGATCTACTATTCATGACTTTGCATATCTAATTGGAGGTCATAAAGGAGATCATTTATCAAAAGCTATTGTAAATGATGTTGTTTATACATTCCCAGTAGATGAGAAGGGCAATATTGATTTTGATTCTTATCCATTTGATTTAAAATTAGAACCTGGTGATGAAATTTATGTGGAATTTGATGAGAAAATTAATTGTAAAAAACCAAAAAGAAATCTTTCATCAAATTCAGCAAAAAAATTAACAAATATATCAGAAGAAGTGGAGTAGTAATACTTCACTTTTTTATTATTTTTTATTGACCTATATGTTAATAAATGTTAAAATTATATTGCAGTTTGGAGTAGTACTCAAGAGGCTGAAGAGGCGTCCCTGCTAAGGATGTAGATCGGGGTAACCTGGTGCGAGAGTTCAAATCTCTCCTACTCCGCCATATAAA
>JAEEGK010012177.1_pt1 | contig 19589 bp, 16 predicted proteins | sample 8958771 | NCBI WGS metagenome assembly JAEEGK01 (sample SAMN16246547, study PRJNA631951) | gut metagenome | biome: gut microbiome; feature: rumen; material: SC-attached | host: Bos | place: Iran: Karaj | collected 2018-10
CCAGTCCGATTACGACCACCAAGATACCGATAATCTTGTTCGCCGTCAGGCTTTCGTGGATGATGAAGTAGCTGAAGATGGCTGTGAAGACGGGTATCAGGTTGGAATATACATTGGCTTTGGAGGCGCCCAACTTACTGAAAGCGAATGCCCACAAAGCGTATGCGACTGCGCTGCAAAACACGCCAAGGCAAACCAGAGGAACAATATATCCACCCACATTGGCAAAGTTGGATGGCTCGAAGCGTTCCATGATGATTGTCAAAGGGATAAAATACAACATGCCGATGATGTTTTGCACCCAAGTGATGGTCATAGGTTTATAGAGCTTTGTAAGTCGAATGAGTGCAATGGAATAACCCACGGCCACCAAAACGGCACTACAGAGGAACAGGATGCCTTTGGTTGAGGCAATAAATTCAAGGTCTTTGTTGAGTAGCAGTACGATGACACCTATAAAAGAGATGATGAATCCCACAATGTTCATGGGGGTCAACCGCTCTTTGAGGAAAATATGAGCTGCGATGGGGGTTACCAAAGGAATCATGGCAATGATGCCGGAGCCGATGACCGGAGAAGTGTTCTTCAAACCGTAACCTTCAAAAATGAAGTAGAGGAATGGTTCAAACATGGCTGCCAAGGCGAAGAGCCCCAAGTGCTCTTTCTTGACTTTTTCGTTCAGGTGGAACGTGAAAAGTATCGCTGTGAAAAAGATAGTTGCGACAACGAGACGCAGGAAGATGGTAGCGGTGGGGTTGAGGTTCTGATAGACTTGTGTCGACCAAACAAAAGAAATCCCCCAGAAGACCATGGCGATAACACCTGCGAGGTGAACAATATATGCTCTGTTTTTCATGCCGCAAAATTACAGTTTTTTGAGATAGTTTTCTTATAGTTGAATAATTCGGCAAGATTTTTGTAGTTTTGCAACCAATAAAGACAGTAAATTAAGTTTCACGATTAAAATTCTACCAAGATGAAAAAGTTAAGTGTTATCTGCATGATGTTTTTGTCAGTTGTTTTTTTTGCTACTTGTACTAAGGTTGGCCCAATGGGTCCACAAGGTCCACAAGGTCCACAAGGCCCTGCCGGTCATGATGGCAACGCCAACGTGGCTTCTTCCACAGTGACTGTCAAATCTTCTGATTGGGAATGGCTGAACCAATACGGCCAGTGGGTGGTAACCATCGACTATCCCGCCATCAACAACAATGTGTACAACTATGGTGCGGTGCTCGTCTATATGGACGTTGACGGAGCCTGGTCGCAAGTGCCGCTGACGTATTATTATCAGGATTTGAACGATGCTGGCGAACTCATTAATTGCGAGGCTTCTATCGAAGTGGCTACTTTGAACGACGGTGGTGTGCGTCTCTTCTGGACGGAGAGTGATTTCTATGGTGGTATGCGTCCGCAAACTTGTGACTTCAAGATTGTGGCCATCGAAGCCACGGTTTACAGCCATCACCCCGATGTCGACTACAGCGACTACGAAGCTGTGAAGGCCGCTTACCAACTGGCTGACTAAAATTGCTGTTGAAAATGAATTCTGTAGAGACGTAGCGTGCTACGTCTCTATTTTTTTATTGCATGGCCAAAGAAAACCACATAAAACCTACATAACCGAGCGTCAGCAAGGCCCCTTCCCATCTGGAAATCTTGCGGCCTTTGCCCGTGAAGACGAACATCAGCATGAGCACGTTGGCGGCAAAGAGGATCATCAGCTGTTTGTTCATCATCGGATCGAAAGGCAGCGGCGTGATGAGCGCACTGATACCCAATACCATAAAGATGTTCAGGATGTTGGAACCCAATACATTACCAATAGCGATGCCGGAGTTTTTCTTCGTGGCTGCCACGATGGAGGTGATGAGTTCAGGCAAGGAGGTAGCAGTGGCCACCACAGTGAGGCCTATTGTGCTTTCGCTCATACCCCAATTACGGGCCAGAATCTGCGCATTGCGCGAAACAAGCTCTCCGCCTAGGTATAAACCAACGATACCTGCAATAAGTGCGAATATGGTCTTGCCCCAAGGCATGGCCTCTTGAATGCTTTCGGTTTCTTCTTGCGGGTTGTTTTTCAGCATAGTGAGTAGCAGATAAGAGAAACCCATGAGCAACAAAACGATGCCTTCAATCCAGTTGATGGTGCGCGCTTGTCCCGTGAACAAATAGTTGGCCATCAAGGTGATGGCGAGTGTGGCGACAAAACCAGCGGGTATGTCACGGCGGATGGAGACTCGGCTCACGTCAATAGGCCAGATGAGTGAACTCACACCCAAGATAAGCAGGATATTCATCGTATTGCTTCCGATGATGTTGCCGATGGCCAGCCCTGGACTGCCTTTGGCGCACGAAAACACATTGACAATCATTTCAGGCAAAGAGGTGCCGAAGGCCACAATGGTTAGGCCGATGATGAGCGGCGAGAGCTTGGCACGGATGCCCACGCTGGTGGCCCCATTGACAAGCCAATTCGCACCTAGAATCAGTGCAACGAAGCCGACAATCAATAATAATAAAGGTATAATTGAGGTCATCTTTATAAATTATAATTCCGTGCCCCGAAAATCTTGCTTCCCACGCGAACCAATGTCGCTCCTTCCTCTACGGCAATCGGATAATCATCCGACATGCCCATAGAAATTTCTTTGAATTGCTGCTGGTCGACAAAATAATCTTTTTTAAGGGTGTCAAATATCTCTTTCAGATGCTTGAATTCCTTGCGGACTTCGGTCATGTCCTCAGTGAAAGTGGCCATGCCCATCACGCCGCAGATGCGTACGTTTTCCATTGTCTTGAATGCTTCTGAATCAAGCAGTTGTCGGGCTTCTTCTAGGTCAAGGCCGAATTTAGTCTCTTCCATCGCGATGTGGAATTGCAGCAGGCAGTCCACAATGCGACCGTGCTTGGCAGCTTCCTTGTTGACGGCTTCCAAAAGGTTGGCCGAATCGATGCTGTGGATGAGCGTGACGAAGGGGATGATGTATTTGATTTTGTTTGTCTGCAAATGGCCGATGAAATGCCATTGGATGTCTTGCGGCAGCACTTCGTGCTTGTCGCGCATTTCAAGAGCATGGTTTTCGCCAAAGATGCGTTGACCTGCATCGTAGGCTTCCTGCAAGTCGCTGACGGGCTTGGTCTTACTGACGGCCACCAAAGTCACCGATTCGGGCAATGTGGCCCTGATTTTTTCCAAGTTTTCCTTGATCATGATTCAATCGTTTTGATGGTGCAAAAATACGCAATCCTTACAATTCAACAATTAAACATTTAAACAATTCAACAATAATTCCTATCTTTGCACGCAAATTTTTGAGAATTATGTTTGAAGGTTTAAGCGAAAAACTAGAACGTTCGTTCAAAGTCCTTAAAGGACAGGCGTATATCACTGAGGTGAATATTGCCGATACCATGAAGGAAATCCGTCGCGCCCTCTTGGATGCCGACGTCAGCTATAAGATTGCCAAGGATGTCACCAACAATATCAAGGAGAAAGCTCTTGGTCAAGAGATTCTCACTTCGGTGAAACCGGGTGAGATGATGGTCAAGATTGTGCATGACGAATTGGCTGAACTCATGGGTGGCGATGCCGTCGACATCAACCTGAAAGGCCAGCCGAGCATTATCCTCATTGCAGGTCTGCAAGGTTCTGGTAAGACCACTTTCTCGGCCAAATTGGCTTCCTATCTGAAGCGCAAACGCAGCAAGCAAGTGCTGTTGGTAGCTGGTGACGTGTATCGTCCTGCCGCCATTGAGCAGTTGAAGGTGCTGGGCCAACAGGTTGAGGTTGAAGTCTATAGCGAAGAAGGCAACAAGAACCCCGTGCAGATTGCACAAAACGCCATCAACCACGCCAAGAGCCAAGGCAAGAACGTGGTCATCATCGATACCGCAGGTCGTCTTGCTGTCGATGAGGAGATGATGAACGAAATTGCCAACATCAAGGAAAGGGTTCATCCGCACGAGACCTTGTTTGTGGTGGATGCCATGACGGGTCAGGATGCCGTGAACACGGCCAAGGCTTTCAATGACCGCTTGGACTTCGATGGCGTGGTGCTGACCAAGCTCGATGGCGACACCCGTGGCGGTGCAGCCCTCACCATCCGAACCGTGGTGGAGAAGCCCATCAAGTTTGTCGGTATTGGCGAGAAGATGGATGCCCTCGATGTGTTCCACCCCAAGCGTATGGCTGACCGTATCCTCGGCATGGGCGACATCGTTTCCCTTGTGGAACGTGCCCAAGAGCAGTTCGACGAGGAAGAAGCCCGCAAGTTGCAGAAGAAACTGGCTAAGAATGAGTTCAATTACAATGACTTCCTGAAGCAAATCCAACAAATCAAGAAGATGGGTAATCTCAAGGACCTCGCCAGTATGATCCCTGGAATGGACAAAGCCATGAAGGGAGAGGAAATCGACGACGATGCCTTCAAGAGCATCGAGGCCATTATCTATTCGATGACACCTCAGGAACGCGAGAACCCGAAACTGTTGAACGGTACGCGCCGCAAGCGTATTGCTGACGGTAGCGGAACGAGCATCGTGGAAGTCAATCGCCTCGTGAAGCAATTTGAAGAGACTTCAAAAATGATGCGTATGATGACTACTGGCGGTGGCAAGAAACTGATGCGCATGGCTAATACTATGAAACGTAGATAAACCTAACATAACTATGGATAACAAGATAATCGACGGCAAAGCCGTTTCCGAACAGATTAAGAAAGAAATCGCCGCTGAAGTCGCGGATATGATTGACCATGGCATCAAAGCCCCGCATTTGGCTGCAGTCATCGTGGGCGACGACGGTGCAAGTAAGACCTATGTGGCCTCAAAAGAGAAGGCCTGCCAATCGGTGGGTATGACCTCCTCGGTGTATCGTCTTCCCGTGACCACCACAGAGAAAGAGATGCTTGAGATGGTGGAGTTCCTCAACAACGATCCCGAGATTGACGGTTACATCATCCAACTTCCTCTGCCTAAGCAAATTGATGAGGATAAAGTTATCAATGCCATCAAGCCTTCGAAGGATGTGGATGGCTTCACAAGCATCAATGCCGGCAATATGCAGCTGGGACATCCTTGCTTCGTTCCTGCCACACCGAATGGTATCATGGAACTCATCAAACGCACTGGTATTGAGACTGTTGGCAAGAATGTGGTCGTGCTTGGCCGTTCCAACATCGTTGGCACGCCCATGGCCATCCTCATGTCACGCAAGGGCATTGACTCAACTGTCACCTTGTGTCACAGCCGCACCAAAAACCTTCCTGAGATTTGCCGCAACGCTGACATTCTTGTTGCTGCCATCGGTAAACAAGGTTTCGTGACTGCCGATATGGTAAAACCTGGTGCTGTGGTCATCGACGTGGGCATCCATCGCATCGAAGACCCGACTAGTCCAAAGGGATACAAAATCATGGGCGATGTCGACTATGACGAAGTTTACAAAGTCGCCTCTAAGATTACCCCTGTTCCTGGTGGGGTGGGTCCCATGACCATTGTCTCGCTGCTACAAAACACTTTGAAGGCCGCCAAGGGCGAGGTGTATCCCAAATAACCATGAAAAGGGCCTTGTTTTTCGGCTTGTTCCTGCTGCTGCTTTCTCCTTTAATGGCGCAGGAGGAAGGCACGGCGGACTTTTCGCCGTTGTTTCTTCCAAAGCTGAAGGCGGAATTGCCCAACGATGTCAGGGAGACTTCCGGCCTTTTCTTCCACAACGGCCGCCTTTGGACGCACAACGACAGCGGAGGCAAGCCCGTCTTGTATGCACTCGACACTACGACTTTTGAAGTGGTGCAGAAGATTACGCTTACCAATGCAAAAAACAAGGATTGGGAAGATGTCTGTACAGATGGCGAAAGAGTTTATGTCGGCGATTTCGGCAACAACAAAGGCAAACGCAAGAACCTGAGAATCTACACATTCTCCTTGTCGGCCCTTCCTGACTCGGGTGATGCAACAATTACAGTTGACTCCATCCGTTTTTGCTTCGGCGACCAAACGAACTTCGTCTACAACAAGCACGAACACGACTTCGACTGTGAGGCCATGTTTGCCACAGAGGATTACCTCTATCTTTTCAGCAAAGGCTGGGCTACAGGAACGACACGGATGTATCGGCTTCCAAAAACACTTGGAAACTATGTTGCCGAGGTAGTCAACGGCTTTGACTCACAAGGGTTGATTACAGGTGCCGACTACGACAGAGAAAACCATGTTTTAGTTGTGGTAGGTTATGTGAAGAACATTTGGAAGCCTTTCATGTATCTTATTTTTGACTTTGACGAGGAGGGAGTGAAGCTCTCGAACCGTCGTTTCGAGTTGCCGCAATGGGCTGGCACCCAGACCGAAGGTATCTGTTTCTTCGATGAAGGAAAGTGCTATGTCTCGGCCGAGACTTCCCCTTCTTTCAGCGCAAGAGTATTTGTAGCCGATTTCAGGAGATGGATTAATAAAGAACTGGAAAACAAGGAGAAATGAAGCGGACGGTTTTGTTGATTTTGGCTTGGCTTACCCTTGTTTCATTGGGCTTTTCCCAGCATCCGAAAAAGGCGGTGAAGGCATACGAAGCTGCTGAGGAAGCTTTTATGAGACGAGATTATGAGAAAGCCCATCAACAATTATTGAGAGCTGTGGTGTCCGACCCCAACTATGCCGAGGCATGGCTCTTGGAGGGAGAGGTTGGAATGGAGACGAAGGATTATGAACTTGCGATGCTGGGTTATGAACAGGCTTTGTCCATCGACTCGATGCTGTTTCCTCCGGCAGCCATCACGTTAGCTCGCCTCTATGATGCCCGTTTCGAATACAAACACGAAATCGTCTTATTGCAATGGTATCTGTCGAAGCATTTGGGTAACAACGCCAATGATGTCACGGCAAGCCAACTGCTTGAGACGGCTGTTTTTCGCGATGGGGCAGTGAGTCATCCTGTCGCTTTTGATCCTGAGAGCATAGGGACGGCTGTCAATACCATCAATGACGAATATGTGAATATGTTGTCATTCGACGGCTCCCAGTTGCTCTTCACCCGTAAGATGCCTGCAGACAACGGTTATCAGAAGGAGTCCTTGTTTGTTTCTTATTACCAAGATAGTTTGTGGTCTGAACCTCAGATTCTTGCCTTTTCCGACTTTCCGGAAGATGTCGACCCGGGTGCGGCTTTCATATCTGCTGACGGCAAGAGACTCTATTTGACTGGCTGTGGTTGGCAGCGCGATAGTAGCTGCGACCTTTATGTCTCGGAATGGAATGGGGAGCAATGGTCGATGCCCAATCATCTTTCTGGAAGCATCAATACGAGAAGTTGGGAGTCGCAGCCTTGTGTGAGCAGCGATGGCAGGGAACTTTATTTTGTCTCGCGCCGCTCGGGCAATGCCGACATCTATTGTAGTCCACGCAATGCTGATGGTAGTTGGGGCGAGCCCCAGAATCTTGGCACACCTATTAATACCAATGGCACTGAAATGGCTCCTTTCCTGCATTCCGATGGACACACATTGTATTTCTCCTCAGATACCCATGTGGGCATGGGCGGCTTCGACTTGTTCATGAGCCGCAGGGGAGAGGATGGCAAGTGGCAAAAACCTGTCAATCTGGGCTTTCCCATCAACACTCAAGGCGATGAAATCAACTTCTTTGTGGCCGCTGACGGCAAGACAGCCTTCATCTCCTCGCAGCGCGACGGAGGTCGAGGCGGCTATGATATTTACACATTTGAGTTGCCTGAGGAAATCCGCTCTGATTCGGCCAATTATCTTTCTACAGTGGATGTGGTGGAACTGGCTCCCGGCGACGCTGTGGTATTACAAAACATCCAGTTTGAATTCAATAGCTCGGCGTTGACCGAAGACTCGCAAACGGGCATTCGGATGCTGACCGACTTTTTGAAACGCAATCCGGAATTGAAGGTGGAGTTGGCGGGCCATACCGATAATGTGGGCAGCGAAAGCTATAATTTGAAACTCTCCACCGAACGCGCCGAGTCTGTTCGCAGCGCCTTGATGACCAGTGGCATTGAAGGAGAACGACTGACAGCCAAGGGATATGGCGCATCCCGTCCTGTTGCTCCCAACGACACCGATGAGCATCGTGCTTTGAATCGTAGGACAGAAATGATTATAATCAATTGAATATGAAAAAAATAGTATATTCATTATTTGCGTTGGTCATCATCATCTCGGCCTGTACGAAGACACCAGAGCCCATACGTTTTTCGATTTTGGGCGACAGTTTCTCAGCCTTTAAGGGCTATGTGCAGCCCGACTCCAACGATGTTTACCATTATGAAGACATTGGAGTGACGGGGCCGGAACAGATGTGGTGGTCGTTAGTAGCTGACTCGACGGGCTGGATACTTGAACGTAACAACTCATTCTCGGGTTCCCTAGTATGCAATTACGACTACGTAGGCTATTATGGGCAATACTCCTTCATCAACCGTATGGACGACTTGGGTCATCCCGACGTAATCTTCATTTTCGGTGCCACCAACGACGCCTATGCCCATAGTGACGGTAACCCCTTTGACCCCGTCGTGTCGCTGGGCGAATACATTTACGATGACTGGACAAGCGAGAATCTCTGTGACTTTCGTCCAGGTTTATCTTTTCTCTTTCACCACTTGAAGAAGCGTTATCCAAAGGCCAGACTGTATTTTCTGCTCGACATGAACCTCGGATCAGGCGGAGTGACGGAACAAAGACGCACTGAATTCATTGAGTCGATACACCAAATCGCCTTTGATTACCGAGTTGACCTCATCGACTTGTGGGATATCCGAAAAAGCCAGTGGCATCCCAACGCAAAGGGACAGGCGGACATCGCTAAGCAGGTGCTGGAATACATCAACTTCGAACCGAATTAATGCTTGAAACGGTAACGAACCGTCAGCTCATCGTTGCTCGGAGTAGGCACATCCCAATAGGGTTTCTCGTCTTTAGAGTCTGTCGATTCATCGGTCACTGATTCTTTCGAAGCATTGACCTCATCTTCGTCTTCTTCATCCCAATGGTACACCTCTTTCTGTGGCCCTTCTTTCCTTAGGAAGAAGGCTAGTAGCACGCCAATGATGGCACCGCTGAGATGGCCTTCCCACGAGATGTTTTGTGGTATGGCCAACGAGGGAATCATGCCCCAAATAAAGCTGCCGTAGAGGAATACCATAATAAGTGCGATGACGATGAGCATACGATTGCCACGGATGAAACCGCTTGTGATAAGGAAAAGGTTCAAGCCATAGACGAGGGCGCTGGCCCCGATATGGGTGGATTCTGGATTACCGATGCACCAAGTTATCAATCCGCTGGCGAGATAGATGATGAGCAACACACGATTAGCTATACTGGGATAGCAGTAGTATAACGCTGTTCCTAAAACGAGGATGGGAACCGAATTGGACAACAGATGCTCCCAGCTGCCATGCAGGAAAGGTAGGGTGAGGATGCCGATGAGACCTTTGGCAGTGTGAGGAATGACACCCCATCGGCTCAAATCGGTACCCAATGAGAGCTCGATAATCTTCACCGTCCACATCAAGGCAATGATGAGCAACGGGATGATGAGGCTTCCCAAAAACTTCTTTTTTTCTGCTTTTTCGTCCATGCCGCTGGCTTTATCAAGAATCGTTCCGCTGCAAAGGTCGGAAATTTTGGCAGGATGGACAATATACTGCCTATCGAACTTATCTGCTTACGATGAATTTCCGGATATCCGTTCCGACTTTCAACAGGTAGATGCCGTTGGGGAGGTCAGGGCGGATGACTGTTTCGTGTGGATCAGAAGGGATTACGGCCTTGGTTGAGAATACCCTTTCACCGTAACAATTATAGATAATTATGTCAACCAACCCTGTCTCATTAGATTCTGTGATGATGTGCAGCTCGTCATGAGTAGGAACAGGGTAAATGGATTGTATGCTAGTGCTATTTTCTGCAAGGGCATACAGTTCAAACAATCGGTTGCTGAGGTCGGAGATTCTTCCTGCCAAAAACTGGTCAATCTCAAGCATGCTCGTTTCCCATGATTCTATGCTTTCAGGATTGTTGAATCTGGAGGATTGTCTCGGAATCTCTTCGGCTATCTGTGCCTGGGCGTCCTCGAAGATGGGTTTTGTGTTGGCGTAACTGAATACAGTGGGAAGAAGTTGCTCGAAACGTTCTAAGAATTTGCTTTTGAATGTCGGGTTGGACATCAGTTTCCTGAAAAACAAGGTGGCGGTTTTATTTGACGGATATAGCTGTTCTCCTTCATAGAAGGCATTGGCAAAAGCGTCAAACTGTGACAATGGCCTGAAGATACAGGCATCACCGTCGAAAAACAACCAACGCCATAAGCTGTTTCCCGCCTGCCAGCAGCGCATGTTGACGGCTGGCCAATCAAGATTGGAGCTGAAAATCTCAAAGATTTCATAATCGATGAAATTGCTGATGTCAATCCGTTCTTTCACGTATTGGTAATTGTCGTCTTCAGAGAGGTCATGGCCGTTCACCCATTCAAACAGATTCCGCAATGCTTCTCCCGATCCAAATTCACATCCCACACCATCCCATGTGTTGACCATGTTGATGGTGTTGAGATCGATGTCATAGTGGTCTTCAATATAGCGCTCATCAGGTTTTTCCTGCAAGTAATAGATGCCCCAATACTCTCCGTTGATGAACAATACCATGGGTCGTGATGAGAGACAATCGATGTCGAGTTGCTTTGTGATACGCCCACTGATGTAGTCTTGGCATCCAGCGCCGGTCCATGACCCTCTAAAGGGTTTGAGCTTTAGGTGTTTGAAGCTTTCTGCATCAGTGTCGTCAAAGAACTTGTATTTGAAGCGCTTTTTCCCATATTCCTCTCGAGCATAGATTTTCAGGCCTTTTTGAGGGTAGCGTCGGGTGCTGTTGCCATGTGTTCTCACACCAGCGCGTTGGTTGATGCCCCCGTTTCCTTGTTCGTAGAATTCAATATTGCATTGTCGTTCCCATTCCGATCCTGTCAGGTAGTAGTTTCCGGAGTATTCGTTTTCGGGAGAATAATGGATGCCAGGGACCAATATGCCACGCTCATGGTCAAACAGGTCGAGTGAATCGGCGCAAAGCGACATGACAGGAAGGTTGTTCGAGTAACTGTCTAAGGAACGGATGAAGTAACTGTTGGTCACTACATTGCCGATACATTGCCCTTCGTCGTTAAAGGCAGCGGCTCGGATGACGATACATTTCTGAACCGTTTCGGGAGCATACCAAAGGTCCTCAGGGCTGGTTCTGACCTTAAAAATGTCAGAATGGGAATAAAGGCTTTGGTCAATGATGAGCGCGTTTGAATAGACGGGGTCATCGGCTGTCGGCGTGTTACCATTGGTCGTATAATGAATGACCTTGTCGGGCGAATAGCCCGACAAGGTCAGTTCAAATGGGGTCTCGTAAAACCCACCATGGGTCGAAAACGTCACCTCCTGTGATTTGGCTGAAGCGATGCAAAGCAACATTGTTGCCGTCAGGAGATGACCTAAACGGTTCATGGCAGGAACGGCATCTTCACCACAACGGCCTTGATGAGCTTGTTGCGGATCTTGATGAAGATTTCGGTGTCCTTCTTGCTGAAGGCCTTCTTCACCAAAGCAGTGCCGATGTTCTTGCCAGTCGAGGGCGACGGGCTGCCAGAGCGCACCATGCCGATGACATTGCCTTCGGCGTCGCATACCTCGTAGCCATTGCGCGGAATGCCGCGGTCGATCATCTCAAAGCCGACAATCTTCTGGCTCACGCCATTAGCTTTCTGTGCGGCGAAGATCTCGCGGTTGAGGAAGTCGTTGCCGTCGACGAACTTGGTGATCCAACCCAAGCCAGCCTCGATGGGGCTGATGGTGTCGTCGATTTCGTGACCGTAGAGGCAGAATCCCTTTTCGAGACGGAGGGTATCGCGGCAGCCCAAACCAGCGGGCATGATACCGAATTCCTTGCCAGCCTCAAACACGGCGTCCCAAACCTTCTTGGCGTGGGCGACAGGGATGTAGATCTCGCAGCCGCCTGAGCCCGTATAACCTGTGGTCGAGAAGATAATGTTGTCGACACCAGCGAAGTTGATGATTTGGAAGGTGTAGTATTCCATATCCACCACGTTGGCCTTGGTGAGCTTCTGCATGGCTTTCAAGGCGTTGGGGCCTTGCACGGCCAGCTGAGCCCATTCTTCGCTCTCGTTCTTGAAGTCTTCACCGAGGGTCATGCCGAACTTCTCGGCAATCTGGCTCATCCAAGCCCAGTCCTTGTCGATGTTGGCAGCGTTGGGCACCATGAAGTAATGGTCGTCTGCGATGCGGTAGACAAGCATGTCGTCCACGATACCGCCCTTGCCATTCGGCAGGCAGGTGTATTGCACCTTGCCGTCGCTCAAAGCGGCCACGTCGTTGACGGTGCAGTACTGCATGAACTGCTTGGCCATGGGGCCTTTGGCACGGAACTCGCCCATGTGCGACACGTCGAACACGCCGACGTTGTTGCGGACGTTGTTGTGCTCTTCGACAAGGCCGGTGTATTGGATCGGCATGTCGTAACCGGCGAATTCAGCCATCTTGGCACCCAAATCGTGATGAATCTGGTTGTAAGGGGTTTTCTTTAATTCGATGTTTTCCATTGTGTGTGTTATTGTTTATCGTTGATTGTCATTATCTTCTGTTGTCGTGCAGTCCTTTCTTGAAGCTGGGGCCAAAGTGCACACGCGTGTATTTTTGGTCGTAGACGGTAACCACTTTTGGCGGTTCATTGTTGAATTGGCGTTTCAGTGTACAACCGTTCTTGGGATCGACCCAGTATTGATTGACAGAACCATCTTCCTGTTCGACAAAGAATCTCCAGCAGTCGATGCCGAGCACTTTTTCTTGGCCCACATAATACTTGGAAAGGTTGCTCTTATCCGTCACATCCTTTTCGAAGGCATTGAGTGCGGGGCAGCTCGCATCCAAAGGCTCAAACTCCCAGTCCACATCATCGGTCCATCCTTGTGCGTCAGGGCAGTAGTACCAAACTTTTCCAGTCTTGATGTTCCAGAAACGGTCGAACCCGACACCATCGTTGAAGGCCTCTTCATCGCCATGCTTCATGTAGGTCTCATAGAAATCGCCTGTTTGGTTATGAATGGTGATGAAGTAGTTGTCGGTAGGAGGAGTGTATTTGTAGATACCTGTAAAAGCCTGCGTTCCAGGATTCTTCGGAATGCTGGGAGCATCTGGAGTAGGGGCGTTAGGATCGAAAATATTCAATTCTGCCACGATGACATTTTCACCGCATTTTGTCGTGATACGGCTGTTGCCAACTCGTTTGGCAATGACTTGGATGCTATTGCCGTATTTGAGAGGCTTGACATCGATATTGTTAGGGAATTTGATGCTATAGCTAATCGTGTCACACTCGTTGAAAGGTGTCCAAACAATAGTGTCACCTAACTTTATGTCTACATTAAATTCTTTTCTTTCTTGTGCCATCGCAAAGCTGGCAATGCAAAGAAATACTAAAGTATACAACGTTTTTTTCATTTTGATATGAGTTTAAATTTGATGCAAAAATACAAAATATCTATATTTCGACAAGTTTAATAATCAAATTAGGAAAAGATTTTAGGTGGAAAGAGTGTTTTTAGGGTCAAAGGCTTGTTCAAATGCTGCCCGCATCTTGCTTTCATTTCTGATAATTGTTCTCAGTTCCTCCAATCGAGTGGCATTGTCCGATTCGGGGATCCAAAGGCGAAGGTAGCCTGTGTCGGAATACTTTTCCAACAGATGTTCACGAAAACGTTGGTATTGTTGCTCCTTGTCATAGTCGGGGAAGTGGTCCTGCGTGAATTGTATGGTGCGTCGGATGACTTTCTCGGGCGAGATGAGGCGATCAGCTTCAGCCACAATCTTACCGTAAATGCTGCGCGGTTCATGACCTGAGGAAGCACGGTGGTCTTCGGCAGCCTGCGCTATCGTCTCGATTTGGGCTTCATCGAACCATTCACGCAAACGCTTGTCTTCTCGGATAATGCGCCCTGAAACGAGATGATGCGAGTCGCGGCCTTCGCAGAGACCTGTGTCGTGGTACGCTGCAATGGCGTAGACCATGTTCTCGTTCACATCATAATGTTGCGCCAAGGCCATGCTTCTTTCGATGACCTCCTCTGCATGGTTGAGCTGATGCGCTGCATCGAAATGGTCGTAACGGGGCAGGATTTCCTGCTCGATATATTCTATTAAGGTAGGGTTTACCATCCGCCACCTCCAGCATTCACCGTGGTCACCATCGAATTGACATTCACATTGACGCTTTGTCCACCAGTGTAAGTGACATTGCCCGTGTAGTAGCCGTTCCAGTTGGTGCCGCCGCTGATGGTGCCGTTGTATTTCACGGTGTACGATTGTCCCGTTTGCAGCTGCGGGTCGGTGAAAAGCATGACCATGTTGTTGCCGCCACCAGGCCAGCCGCCTCCACCGCCCGTGAAGGTGGGGCATTGGTAGGTGCAGATCACAGTGCCGTCCGATTTCAGGACTTGGATGGCGTAGCCGGGTTGCGTGTTGATTTTCAGGGTGGGTTGGGTGCAGACGTTGGTCGTCGGGTTGCTCGTTGCGCCGCCCGTGCCGATGTGAGTGCCGCCCGTAATCATGAATTGGTTCCAGTCGCAGTCGAAGCCTTCCTCGGGCTGGCGCGCGCCATTGGCGATGGCGAAACCGCCGTTGAGGGACAGGTTGCCGTTTGAGTCGATGCCGTCGTTGTTGTCGCTGTGCGAATAGATGGTGCCGCCGTTGATGGTGAGGTTTTGCGCCGCGTTGATGGGGTCGTCGGTCTTCGAGTAGGTCTCGATGTTGCCGCCGTTGATGGTCAGCGTGGCCTTGCTCTCGATGCACTCGCCGCCTTCGTTGTTTTGGGTGCAGTTGACCGTGATGGTACCGCTGTTGATGGTCAGGTTGCCGCGACTCTTGATGCCCTTCGGGTTGGCGTAGTCGCCGCCTTGACCCGGTCCGGGAGGCCAGCCGCCGCCACCGCCTGAACTGATGGTAATGCGCTCGCCGCTTGTGGTCACGTTGAGGATGAGGTCGTCGTTGTTGGCGCCTTGCTGTCCGATAACGAGGGTACCGCCCACGTTGATGCCCTTGCCGCCCGTTCCCGAGCTGCTAAGGGTATAATTTCCGGCGAGGATTTGCATGTTGCCGTCGCACTTGAGGCACGATGAGGTGTAGGCGTCTTTTGTACTGCCACTGACGGTGTAGGAGGCACCGTTGCCCTGTGTGGTGATGGTGAAGTCGCCATCGTTGATGGTCAGGTTGCCATCGGCACTGATAGACTTGCCGCCGTGGTTGCTAGTAGGCAGTGTGATGTGGAAGGTGCCGCCCGAAATGTTGATGTTGGCATCGCTCTTGATAGCGGTGCAGTAGGCAGGCACGTTCTGGTTGTTTATCGATTCCATGACGGTGTTACCAGAGGCGGTGATAGTGATGTCGCCACCCGAGATGGTCACATCGCCCGTGGCCGTGATGCCCTTGGAAATGTCGCCAGAGTGGGTGAGTTCGAGGGTGCCGCCGTTGATGTGGACGGTGCCATCGCTCTTGATACATTTGCCGTCTTGGGATGAAGAGACCACGGTGATGTTAGCCGAGCCGCCTATAACGACATCAGTGTCGGATGAGATGGCGTGCGAACCAGTACCGGAAATCTGCGCGTCAATGGTGCCGCCATTGATGTTGATGGCAGCATCGCCCTTGATGCCTTTGCAGTCATTACCCGTGACGTTGAGGTTAAGCGTGCCGCCTGTCATGGTGAAGGCATTTGTCACCTTGATGCTCCTTTGGCCTTCCGCCGTTGTGTTGATGGTCAAGTCACCGTTGTTGATATTGACGGTACCAGAGATGTCAAGTCCATCGGAGCCAGCCGAGACGATGTCGAGTATGCCGCCGGTCCATGTCAGGTTGCTGCTGCCATGGATGCCGTCGCTGTCGGTTCCGAGGATTCGGATGGTGCCCGAATTGACGGTTATCGGGCCTTCTATATTCATGCCATGCTTGGCGTTGCCAGTGATTTGAAGTGTTCCAGGACCGTTGATGGTAAGGTCGCATGGCATATCCATGGTCCCCACTTGACTGCCATTGGCACCATCAGCAAGTGAGGAAAAGCCTTTAAGCTTCATTGTTACAGGTACATAAACCCCCATTGCGATAGCGGCGGAAGAAGTATTAGACAAGGATAAATTGTCAAGTGTTATATGAAATGGTGTCATGCTGAAATAAATCAGCTGACCATTATCCGAACTACCGGAAACCACATATGGAACATCCTGTCTCCACGATTCCACATTGACGAAAGCGCCGTTTACATTGACATTAACCCCATCATCAGCAAAAGGATTGTCAACCGAGACGGAATTGCCATTGTAGGTAATGTAAACTGTGTCGCCTGTGTGGGGTGTTTCTAGCCTGAAAATGATGCTGTCAATATCCCTGACATTCAGTGTTCTACCTCCATCTTCGTCGTTGATGAACATGTGTTCGCCATTAAAACGGAAGTCTTCAACGGTATTTACATCCTTGTTATAGAGAGTGAATGCATTATTGAAAACTTGCATATGGTAGTTCTGCGCGCTGAGGCCGATGCAAGCCAGCAGAAGGGCTGTAATAAACAAGGTCTTTCTCATAGCTTGATCATTTTAAGAGTGCATGACTGAGTCTTGACCATATAGAGCCCGATGCTGAGGTCGGAGATGTCAATAGGCTGGTTTCCAATCGCTTCTACCGATTTTACCAAGCGTCCATCAAGGGCGTAAATATGGATGGATTCTTTGCCGTTGAGGTTGCGCAGGATGAAAGCGTCGTGAACGGGGTTAGGGGAGAGGTAAACCGATGTGTTTGATGTTTCTGAAACGCCTTCCGTCTCGGTGCATGTGATATTACGGATGTCGGCCAAGTTGAATCTGTCGGATTTGGTAGGTGCGAGTTCCACGACAAGAGTCTCATTGTCTTCAAAGTAGACGCGGTCACTCTCTGACATATAATAGGAGCGTTCGGAGCCATCGTTGAAATGGATGGTCATTTGTGTGGATTGCGCTGCAAGGTGGAATGCTAATCCTAAAGAGAAGGCCAAAAGCAGCAATCCTTGTTTGAAAATGCTTTTCATGGGTGTAAAATAAGTTTGCAAAATGCTGAAAGATGCAAAAATACACTTTTTTGCAATACTATGGTCTTCGTATTGACTAAAAAATGTGTTTTTTGGGAGGCTAATTGGAAGAGAAATAAGGTGCTGTTACGGATTCCTTGCAGTCCAACATTTGCTTGGGCGTGCCTGTGAAAATGACCTTGCCACCCATGGCACCACCGCCGGGACCGAGTTCAATGAGGTAGTCGCACTGCTTCAGCATCTCCAGGTTGTGCTCGATGAGGAAGATGGTGTTGCCTTCTTCAACCATGGTGTCGAATAGGTCGAGGATGCGCTTGATGTCGTTGAGGTGTAGCCCGTCGGAAGGTTCGTCCATGATGAAGATCTTGCCCGCGTCGCGGAGGTAGGAAGCCAATTTGATGCGCTGCAACTCGCCGCCAGAGAGTGTCGAGAGCGACTGGTTGAGATGGAGGTAGCCCAATCCGACCTTGCGCAGCGGCTCCAACTTCTCGGCGATGACGGTGCCCGCAAACATTTCTGAGGCTTTGTTGGCGGTCATGTCCATCACCTCAGCGATGTTCATGCCGTTGACCTTATAAGATAAGACTTCGTTGCTGTAACGCAATCCGCCACACGCCTCGCAGGTGGTCTCGATGGCGTCCATGAAGGCCATGTCGCTCACGATGACGCCTTTGCCTTGGCAGACGGGACAGCCGCCCTTGCCGTTGAAAGAGAACAAGTCGGCTTTAGTTTTGTTAACCTTGGCAAAGAGTTTTCGGATGTCGTCGGCCACTTCGAGATAGGTTGCAGGGGTGGAGCGCAGGCTGATGCCGATGTTTTTCTGGCTGATGTAAACGATTTCTTCGGGTTGCGGATAAGCCTTGCGGAAGCATTCCATCAGTGAACTCTTGCCCGAACCGGCAACGCCTGCGATGCCGCACATCACGCCCAATGGCAAATTCACGGTTAGGTTTTTGATGTTATGCAAGGTGGCGTTTTCAAGGTGGAAAAAAGACTTGGGCTGACGAACTTGTTCCTTTATGAAACTTGTTGCGCTGAGTGAGGTACCCGTGAGAGTTTGGCTATGAAGCAACTCTTCGTAGCTGCCTTCGAAGACGATTTCGCCGCCTTTCATGCCCGCACCAGGACCCATGTCGATGATGTGGTCGGCGATTTTGATCATGTCTTTGTGGTGCTCGACGAGAATGACGGTGTTGCCATGGTTTTTCAGCTTCTGCACTGACTTCTGCATAAGCAGGATGTCGTGGTTATGCAGGCCCACACTGGGCTCGTCGAGGATATACATCACGTCGGAAAGGGGTGAGTTGATGTATTTGGCGATCTTGCAGCGTTGCGCCTCGCCACCCGAAAGTGTGCCGATGGCGCGGTCGAGGGTGAGGTAGCCGAGACCGATTTCCTCTAAGGCGGCCAACCTTTCGATGGTGGCGTGCTTGATGTCCTCGGCAAGAGGATTGTCGATGGTCTCCATCCATTGGCGGCAGTCTGCGATGCTCATGGCGGTCACCTCGGCGATGTTCACGCCCTTGATCTTGCAAGAGCGTATCTTCTCGTTGAGACGGGTCCCACCGCAGTCAGGACAGGTACCCATGGTCAGCATGGGGTTGAGGACTGCGGCATGGAGCAGACCCTCCTCCGAGTTGATGATGCTGCGATACATCCTGGGGATGATGCCTTCATATTTGGCGCTCTTCGGCCAGTTGGAAGGCGGGTTTTTCAGCTTGATTTGTGGAGAGTTGAGGAATAAGTTAAGTTCCTCAGGAGTGTAGTCCTTGATCTTCTTGTCGAGGTCGAAGAGACCACTGTGGGCATAACGGATCCAGCGCCAGCCGCCTTTCCCGAAGGCGATGTAGTGGATGGTGTCCTCGTCGTTGAGAGACTTGTCGAAGTCGACAAGCTTGTGGATGTCCAACTCGCGGATTTCGCCCAATCCTGCACAACGCGGACAACTGCCCGAAGGATGGTTGAACGAGAAGGCGTCGGAATAGCCAACGAAAGGTTGCCCGATGCGAGAGAACAACAGGCGCAGTAAGGCATAAATGTCCGTGTAGGTGCCTACTGTGGAACGTGAATTGGAGGTGGGCTTTCTTTGCTCAATGACGATAGCAATGGGCAGATTCTCAATGTCGCCGACATGCGGGCGACCGTATTTGGGTAAATATTGTTGCGTAAACGATGGAAAAGTGTCATTGAGTTCCCGCCGCGATTTGGCTGCGATGGTATCCAGCACCAACGATGACTTTCCCGACCCCGACACGCCCGTCACCACGGTGATTTGCCGTTTCGGAATCTTTACGGTGACGTGTTTTAGGTTGTTCTCGGTCGCGTCTTTGATGAGGATATGGTCGAATTCGGCAGGGTTTTCCATAAGGTTTTAGGTTGGGTTAGTGGATATGGCACATCTTCACTTTAGCCATGGGGATTTCGCTTTCAGCCACGGTCATAAGGTCTCTATCAAGAATC
>JAEEGK010012178.1_pt1 | contig 19588 bp, 22 predicted proteins | sample 8958771 | NCBI WGS metagenome assembly JAEEGK01 (sample SAMN16246547, study PRJNA631951) | gut metagenome | biome: gut microbiome; feature: rumen; material: SC-attached | host: Bos | place: Iran: Karaj | collected 2018-10
CAAACAGTCCGCGTCCTGCTTTTGCCTGAAGCTTCTCTCCGCCCTTATGTCCCTTCTCAAGGCAGAAGGTAAAGAACTTTCCGATGACCGGCTTATCCTTGCCCCACTCAAGCACCTTTCTTGCGAAGAAGAAGATGATGGGTACGGGGATCATGTTGCCGATCGCAATTATCACATAACCGAGCACAATATTAAAATTATCCGGATTCATTCCGCGAAACCAATAAGCTATAGGTATCGCGCCTCTAAGTTCGATCAAAGGTATCATCGAGATGATGAAGCATCCGAAATACTGCGTCATTGTATTGGCCACAAATGCCTGTGCTATCTTTCTTGCCAAAGAACCCATTAAATATATCTCCTGTTTGTATGTTTTTTATATGTCCAAACTACTGAAGAATCTCCTTGAGATTTGCGACAAGTGTGTCACATTCCTCGTCCGTTCCGACGGTGATTCTCAGATATTCACTGATACGGGGCTTGTTCCAGTATCTTACATAGATATTCCTGCTCTTAAGTTCTTTGAAGATATGCTCCGCGGGAATCGATGCATGTTTTGCAAAGATGAAATTAGTCTTGGAATCCTGAAATTCAAATCCAAGTTCTCTGAGCTGTCCTTTAAGTCTTTCTCTTGTAGCGATGATCTTCTCACATGTCGATCTGAAATACGCATCATCCCTTACGGCCTCAACACCTATCTCAAGAGTAATGGAATTCATCGTATAAGAGTTGTAGGAATACTTCACGTCGTTAAGATACTTGATCATCTTCTCACTTCCGATGGCATATCCGATCCTGAGACCTGCCATGGATCTGGACTTGCTGAAGGTCTGAATGACAAGAAGATTGTCGTATTCATCAAGCAGACTCAGAGCACTTTCCGCTCCGAAATCCACATATGCTTCATCAACGATGCAGACAACATCCCGGTTTGCATCAAGGATCTTCCTAATACCGTCAAGTCCCATGAAAACGCCTGTGGGTGCATTGGGATTGGCTATTACGACTCCGCCGTTTTCCTTCTCATAATCCTCGGGATGAATCCTGAATTCATCATCGAGAGGGATCTGCTCATAAGGGATCTTAAAAAGCGATGCCCATACATCGTAGAAGGAATAGGTAATGTCCGGGAAAAGAATGCTTTTCTCGGAATTGAAAAAAGTAAGAAAAGCCATCGCAAGAACATCATCGGAACCTACTCCGACAAAAACCTGCGAGGGCTTCACGTTATATTTTTCCGCAAGGGCGTTTGCCAGTGTATGGCAGTCCGCCTCAGGATATTTCCTTAAAACAGATACATCGAAGTTCTTAAGAAGTGCCTCCACTCCCGGTGCGGGAGGATAAGGATTTTCATTGGTATTGAGTTTGATAACTTTGCCTGTGGGCTGTTCACCCGGAACATAAGGTACTACTTTTCTGACATTTGATTCCCAGTTCATGCTTTTGCCTCTATATCTTCCGCAAATTTTTCACCTACCTCAGGCAGGCCCATTTGCTCATATACTCTCTTAAGTCCCTCTGCGGCATCTTTGCCCGCAGAAGTAATGTAGATCGAAGGTAGTGTTTCGAATGCCGCATTGTAATACCATATAGCAGCTTCTTCGAAGTCCTGGATCCTCTCATAGAACAGACCGAGTTCAATACAAACTTCCGATGAAGGATCGGTAGCCATTGTCTTGGTAATGTATTTGAAAAACATGACGATGTCGCCATGAATCCTTGCTATATGCGCTATAACAAGGCAGGCCTTGTTAACGCTGTCGGGATCAAGCTCCGTATCACCCGCACATGCCACGAAGTAAGGAAGTGCATTTCTGAAGTCATCCTCGGAGCCCGTCATGAACAGCTCTCTGACATACATATCAAAAAGCCTCTTGCTGAGCTTTCCGCCACCTGTTGTGGACTTGGAGAATATCTCCAGATCTCTGCTTCCGTGATTTGCCTCAGGCTTATGTGTGATCACAATATCACTGTCATAGATGACGGGATCAAGCCTTATCATCTCGTGAACGGGATCCTGCCATACAAATTGCCTGAGACGTTTAAACATCTTGGGTCTTAATTCCTCATCGAAATTGTAGACCGTGGAATGTTCAAGCTGATTGCCGTAGCGCATCTGAACTATCTCGACATCTTCCGGAAGGATCGATTTCAGATTCGCAAACTTCTCCCGGTTTGCTTCATCCAGTATCTCATCCGCATCCGCGGAATAAATGTAATCACATGCAGCCTTTGAAAAAGCGAAATTTCTCGCATCGGAAAAATCACCCGTCCATGCGAAGTCATATATCTTATCCGTATACTTACGCGCTATTTCCTTGGTCTTATCGGATGATCCGGTATCGACAATGACAATCTCATCCATCAGATCCTTGATACTGTCAAGGCATCTGGCAAGAATGTTCTCTTCATTTTTGACTATCATTACGCAGGATATCGTCATAATACATGTCCTCCCCGAAGACAAAAGCAAAAGCCGTTTATGTGATACATACGCATACATGGTGTATTCTATCACAGAATATACCCCCATAACAACATCACAGCACGGGCATTTATGCCTGTTTCTCCATATTTTCAAGGATTTTTATGCAGGTACTTGACAAGAATATGCATACAGTGTATATCTTGTATTAGCTGGTGTAATACAAAAGATACAAAACATTTCCGGAAAAGAAACCATTCACATATAACCTTTTGAAATGAGGCTGATTATGAGAGAAAAAACAACAAAGAAACAATTCATACTTTATATGATAGGAACCTTCGGTATCGCTTGGGTGATTCAGGTCGTCGCAAGTCTTCTGGCACAGAAAGGCAACACCCTCGCCTTCACGGCGCTTCTTTCGATATGCATGTTCGCCCCCACGGCAGGAGCACTTATAGCAAGAATTCCTCTCAAGGGAATGGGATTCATTCCAAAGCTCCGCGGCAAGGTGCGCTTCGTTTTCTTAGCCCTTTGGACGCCCTTAGTGATAACCACCCTCGGAGCATTTTTGTATTTCATTGTATTCCCTGACAGATACGATCCCGAACTAACAGCCCTCGCATCTACAGTGCCGGAAGCTGCAATGGCGCAGTATGAAGCCGCAGGCCTTTCCATTATGTCCCTGGCGGTCATCTCCCTCATCGGAGCGATCACCTACGCACCATTCATCAATATGATTCTGGCCCTCGGCGAAGAGATCGGATGGAGAGGCGCAATGTATCCTTATCTCAAAGACAGATTCGGAACCACTCCGGGACGCATCATCGGCGGTATCATCTGGGGAATGTGGCACTGGCCCGTAATGCTCCTTGCAGGATATGAGTACGGAACCGATTATCCCGGAGCTCCCTTCCTTGGTCTCTTTGCCTTCGCTCTGTTCGCAGCAGTGATCGGAATAATCGAGGATTATTACTATGAGAAGACAGGATGTATCTGGATTCCCGCACTCTTCCACGGAGCCATCAATGCGCTGAACATTTTCTGTTATCTGAGCAAGATGGAATATATGGATCAGATGATCTTCGGTCCCCACGTGATCGGACTCATCTCCGGAATCCCCGCACTGATACTTGCAATTGTCCTCTGCATCCTTTCAGGAAAAAATAAAACAGCAAAGGAGACCGCGTGATGATAATACGTATCAACGAACTGTCGGATATCCCGATATATATGCAGATACGAAATCAGATCGTCATGGGAATATCTTCCGGGGAACTTGAGGGAGGCGAGCAGCTTCCGACGGTCAGAGCCCTGGCCATGGAGATGGGCATCAACACCATGACGGTCAGCAAGGCGTATCAGCTTCTCAAAACCGAAGGCTATATCATGACGGACCGAAAAAACGGTGCCAGGATAAGAACCTCCATAAAGCAACAGGGCATCATCAGTGACAGCAATAAAACAGAGCTTAAACGGATAGTATCGGAATGCAGATTATCAGGCATATCAAAAGCAGATCTTTTAAATCTTATCGATGAGTTTTACGGAACAGAAAGCTGAGGAATAATATGGATGCATTTTTGGGAATAATAATGTTTATATGTCTGGTACCCACTATCTGGATAACTTATTCGCTTTTGTATCCCCGTAAATGGCGTGAAAAAAAGCTCATATTCGGAGTCACAAACAGGAAAGAATTTACCGAGCCGGAAGTATCCGAAAGGATAGATACCATCACTGATAAAAACAATAAAGCAGCTTACAGGCTTAACGTGGTATTTACCGTGATCTCAGTACTCCTCCTGTTCCTCGGAACACTTCCCATGAGAACATTTATATGGGTAATGCTCGTCTTTATAGCTATTTTTGCCGTATCCGTTCCCTATATATACGGCAATAAAGAAATGAAGTCTCTTAAAAAGAGCCTTGGAATAATTGCCGAAAAAGGCATCAGCTATACGGATCTTAAAACCGTGGGAACCGTAAGAGCACTGAAACCGGGTTCGGTAATTCTACCCAATATAGCGGGAGTATTGACAGTTATCATCGCGCTTCTTGCCGATCTTAAGATCATCAAAACATCAGGTTCAACTGCTGCGGGAACATTTCTTGCCACCTCTGTGTGCGGATCCATATTTCTGGTCGGTATCATGATAACCGTCATCGGTTTCGTCATGGATCGTATCAAAAGCGAAGTTATATCAACAGACAGTGATATAAATGCCAACTACAACAGAGCCAAGAAAAAGAATATGGCAAAGATGTTCGTGCTGATGTTATGGGCAAACACCATCTTCGGGTGCACACTCTCACTCCTTGAAATACTCTCAGGCTCCGGCATCATCATGATCGCAGGAATAGGTTTATATATGATCCTGGTCATGGGTGCGCTTGCCATATTTGTACATACCGATCAGAGCATAGAGAAGATCTATCACAAGGATATGACTGTGATTCAGGATGATGACGATCTCTGGATCGCCGGAATGTTCTACTACAATCCTTCGGACAAAAGACTCAATGTAGAGAAACGTGCAGGTGTGGGAAGCACCATAAATATGGCTCATCCCGCAGGCAAAGTCATCGGATTTCTGGCTGCGCTTTCCATCGTCTTCTCAATCCTGGTTGTTATATGGGTCGGAATGCTGGAATCCACTCCCATCAGTCTCAGAGTTTCCGACGGAAATGTCATATGCCATCAGTTAAGAGATGAGTATGTGATACCGGTAAGCGATATCGAAAGTGTTGAATACATAGAAGATATACGAGGATTAAGATTTATACGCACAAACGGTACAGGTATGGAAACCCTTCTGAAAGGCAATTTCAGTGTGGAGGGTGAAGCATGTAAAGTATTCCTCGCTCCCGATAAAATGGTAGCCATTAAGATCGTTACCTCTTCCGGTAAGATCTATTACATAAGTAGCGCAACTCCTTCAGAAACAAGTTCTGTTTACGCTCAGCTTAATGAAGCGCTATGATGACACATATCACAAATGCAACGGATATATAGGGAATAAAAGGAACCGGGGAGATCAGCTTTCCCCGGTTTCCTATATTGTGGCGGAGCTTTTGATGAACCGACAAAAGAATCAGTGATATGAACATATGCAGAATATGTCCTTCCAGCCGTGCTCCGCTGAATATCAGAAATAACGCACAACACGAAAAAGCGTGAGAATCGGCTCTTCCGTAAAATCTGCACATGATATGTTCCTGAACAAAGATTGCAAAAAGGCATTCAAAGAAATCCCAAAATCCCGGAGGCGTCCGTGACGCGGATAAGGCAAGCAAACTTGCAGGCGCGAATATCCACCAGATGATATCCGCTGCCTTTTTGGTAAGTATGTCCTCCACAGAAGCTGCCGCAAGACAGAGAATAACCGTTAGAAGTGAAAACCCATACATCAAATTCTTTTCACCACATACATATATCCGTTCCTTAAACCTCCGTAAAACGCAGATGCGTCATCCCTTTCCAGATATACGTTAAACATCACGGCAGGCGATTCTCCGTTAACCGCATTTCCCGAAGAATCATATCCGCACTCCACATACACATCCTGACACAGAAGGATCTCTTCGCCCGTTTCCGGATCTGCGGAATATATATCGATCCTGTCTCCCGCTCTTAAACATCCGCTCACTGCCTTAGCCAGGTCCTCGGTTTTAAAACCGGCAAGTACGGGTGAAGTCATGGACAAAAGAACATCATCCGAATCGGAAAACATTCCGGCGGTAAGAAGAGTACCTTTATCTATGTCATATTCCGGACTCATACCGCAGGTCAAACGGTAATCCGTAAGTGCGGTTTCCGGAACGCATCCCGCATCCACATTTTTCACCTCGATGTAAAGAGCCGCATTTTCCTCGGTTATCACCGTACCTCTCGGAATATCCGACACGGCAACATAAACTTCCTTTTTCTCAAAATCCGCCAAAGCCTGTCTCTGAAAATATGTCATTATCGCAAATACGCCCATCGCGGTAAGGATTGCCGCAATAAGGAGTCCGTATTTGGATTCTTTGTTTTTACTGTTTTGCATTTATCTGTAGTTCCTTTCTTATTCGCGTACCCTTTCGGGATCTGCTATCATCTCCGCATAAGCCTGTTTGTATGATCTGATCTTTATTCCGAGAAAGCCTTCCGTATCAAAAGATATTGCAGCATAACACCCTGCAGAGACCACAACCTGCCCTCCCGGTGTTTTCATTTCTCCGTACGATCCGCTCCTTACCCCTGTTCCTGTATCCGATACCCTGTACTCCGTCACATTGTCTCCGTCTACCAGATAGACCCTGAAGTCTTCTAACTTAACCACTCCCAATACATATGAGGTATTCTGTGATACAGGGCTGAAATCTTCACCAAGTTCCATATTTCCCTTAAGTGCATTTTTAAATATCTCCAAAGCATGTACGGGGTCATCTATCACCAGCTTATGGTCTGTGCCGTATCTGTATGGATCTATGTCAAGAGCGGCAAGTGTGGAGGCAGCCAGCGCATCCTCCGCAATATCCGAATCCGCTTTGTACTGCAATATCTGAAGTGAAGTCATGGATAAGATCATCACAAATATCAGTGCATACATTCCGAGAACGTATTCTGCCTGTCCTTCGGATTTTTTAATATTTGGCAGTGGATGTCCTGAATTCCCTGATCTCATATCCTTCCTCCGTAAAGCCGCTGATATAAAGCTTTATCTCATTTCCGTACCCTACCTCCGCCATATCCGTTCCCGCAAGAGATATATCCTTTAGTCCGGTCTCAGAAAGCAAATCCATAAGGCTTGCCCTGTCGCCTTCAGTCAGATATCCGTATGTTTCCATTTTCAGGATATACTGCCTTGATACCTGGGATACGGAAGCCTTCACATTAATAAGTCTGACGCAGTTTGCAAAAGAGATCATTACAAAAGCGATGCATATCACAAATATGCACATGGGCATCACATCACCGACACTTCCGTCATTTTTCTCCGCGGCATTTATATCAGGTGCCATAACCATAACCCTCACCGCCTTAGAAATACATCGGAGTGAAAGTAAAAGCACCGGGAGTACTGAGTATATTCTTGGCGGCAACCGTCATCTCCGTTACGATGGTCTTAATAAATTCAGTAAGCGAATCCCTCATAACAACGCAAAGAAGAAGTGCTATGATACACAGACCTATTGTTACAAGTATTCCATCCAGTCCCTCCTCTTTCTTAGTTGCAGCCTCGATCACTCTCATCTTTAAACCTTTCATATAAATCTCCTTTCAAAAATAAATTTCCGATATTTTCCCTCATCTGAAACCCACAGCCCTGCTCATCATGTACATTACACAAGTGTAGAGAGCTGTTGCCAGCACCGCACCGAGAACAAGAAGCTGACATAAAGTAAGCAGCCTGTCCAGCGATGCTTTTCTTGATTCAAACACCTCCTCTTCCATATCTCTGACCTGTTCCGCAATATCACCCAAAAGCTCAAGTGCCTGTCCGGATTCAAGTGCCTGAACCACGGTAATGCATAGTGAATCGATATACCTGTCATCAAAAGAGGATCTGAATCTTTCAAGAGATGAATAGATATCGGATTTCATGATCACATCCGCGTAGAAATCGGACAGCGCATCCTTAAGTCTTTTGTTTGTGACGGATGAGGAACACTCCGCAAGTGCATCCGTGACATACACCCCGCTTTTGATCTGAACCGCTAGACTGTGATAGATAAGTCTTATGTCCGGAAGCATTTCTTTGGAATCCGCTCTGTTAAGCGCAGGAACGCACAAGGGGAGAAATGCCAAAAGGACCGTACCGAGCGCGGCACCGAAAAATACGGATACCGTCATTCCCGCAAGGAATCCTGCACACCCGAGAGAAATGCATATTCCCATAAATCTTCCGGGATCGATCTTTTTACCGATGTGGTATGATGCTCCGTTTTTTCTGAGCCAGCATTCCATCCTGTCATAAATATGAGAGTCTCCTCTCTTCCTTATCATTCCCGCAAACTCGTAACTCTTAAGATATGCAAATCCTTTTCCGGGATAAAACAGTTTATACATGAGTGCTGCGCATAAGCATCCCGCGGTAAGAGTAAGCACTCCCGTTATCCCGTAATAATGTGTCAGAAGATTCATTTCAAAACCTCACTTGTATAATTTGGACGCCTGTCCGAAGTACATCACAATGACTGCGGCTATCACACCGAGACTTATCTTCCCCGGAATGCTTTCCAGCAACACCTTTGGGGCCGTGGTCTCCGAAAGGGAAGCGGTTATGGCAAGTACGGCAAAACTCATTACCATCAGCAGAACCATGTTTATGGCCGATTCCCTGAGGATGGTCCTACGTCTCGATGCTTCCCTTATGTAATCCCTGAGGCTTCTTCTGGTAGATGCTACAAGCCCCGTTATATCCTCTCCGTGTCTGGATGTGATCTCCATATTCCTGATCAGCTGTTTAAACTGCGGATGTTCGATCTTATCCGCCATGGATAAAAGTGCAACGGAGAGATCACCGCTCATCCTTCCTTCCGCGGCACATTCATCGAACACGCTCCTTAAGGGCTCGTTCATATACATGCTTATCTGACCGAAGATATTTGAATAAACTGCTCCGGTCGCCGCAAAGGATCCAAGAAGGTCCAAAAGCCTTGGGAGATCCTCACCGGTTCTCTTAAGTGCGGATATTTCCATGCATCTGATGGTAATATAAATTCCTGACAGAAATGATCCGCATATGATAAGAGAGGGAATAAATCCTGCCGTCATTCCGGTAAGTATAAGTATCAGTGCACATATCATGCTTAAACCGGCAATAAATTTCTCGCTTGTCACCTTGGGAAATCTTCTTCGGATACCGCTGTATTCAAGGTCTCTCCCTATGCCTGACAAAAAAGTTTCTTTTTCAATGCGTTCTTTTATCCTCTTTCTTCTGGCTACGGCATTCTTGGTCTCATTTCTATCCATTCTGAGAGCCATAAGATCCGCGGCTTTTCTGAGTCTTTCCACTGCCTTCGACCTTACGGTCAGTCCGTAGAATCCGGATACTAAAAGTACGAAGATACATACATTACAAAATACGTTCATAATCCAGCTCTCTCCTTTCTTCATTCCAGCCCTTACACGCATATACATTCGCCACTTTGAAATCCTTCATGAAGATAAGAGTTTTGAAACAATCCATCATTCTCATAAGTTCGTTTCTGGAATATCTGCTTTCGTACATAGCATAATCCACCAGCTTATCCGGAGCTCTCATGGCGGAGGTTGAATGAATGGTCCCCGCGCATATCTGTCCGGTACATGCGGCATTAAGAATATAGAGAGCTTCCGCACCTTTGATCTCGCCGACTATAAAGAAATCCACATCCATGGTAAGTCCCGCAATACTTATATGTTCCAGATCATAAGAAGCCATACTCTCCGAGGAAGTGGGAACCGAGTGGAGAAACATCATATCGGGATGAAACATGGTTGTAAGTTCATCCGCCTGCTGCACTATCATCACCGCGGTATCATCCGGAATGGTTTCTTTTAACGCATTCAGAAGCGTTGTTTTTCCGGAGGAATTCCCACCGCATATAAGAGTGGATCCCATCCTGAACCTGAGAGTCAGTATTCTGGCACTCTTTTCATCAAGCATTCCTTTTTCCACCAGATCCTTTAAAAGAGGGAAGGATCTGGGGACTTTTCTGATACACAGATAAGGTTCATCGTATGTATTGACGATCGGCATGCACACCGTAAACCTCAGGATAAAGGCAGGATGGGATGCACTGTCAGTGAATCTTTGTATTGCCGACAGGTTTGATACACTGACTCTGTTTCTGGCAGCGATATGATCTATGAACCGCAGGTATTCTTTTTCCGAGGAAAAAGAATACCCGGATTCTTCCCGCTGTCCGTTTCTCTTAACCCTTATGGAATTATGTGAGGTCACCCTTATGTCGGATATTTCCGGATCGTCTATCAGAGGCGTGAGGATCGAATATCCGAAGATGTATTCCTCAAATTCTTTGGTAAGTTCATCACCGAGATTTTCATCACCCCCGAATCTGGAAAGGATGTATTCCCCGGCATCAGCCATGAATTTTTCTTTTGTGATTACGCCGCGTCTGAGTAAAATGAGTTCATTTCCCTTGCGTGAGATATATTCATCCGTAAGGGATTCGAGAAGATCGCGGGCATTTTCGGTAGTATTAGTCATTTGATCACCCATATGGCTGCCCGCATATTTAGACATGATAAAAGGGCAGTTCATTAAACTGCCCAAACTGATGGTGAGGTCAACTATACGACACCGGGATCTCTCGGTCAACCAAAAAAACGCCGAAAAGACAATTTCGGCGCTGTGCATAAAAAAAGCTCCCCGATAGCTTATCGGAGAGCTCTGAATCGCCTATTTTACAAGGCTTTGTCATATTGTGAAAAATGCCTTTGTTGTACTTTTCGCCCTATCGTGATAAAATATCCTTTGTGAAAAGAAGCTCGCGCAAACGGCGCAAAAAGGAGTATCTTATGGAATCAGGAATCTTTTTGGTACTTGCAGGCGGACTGCTTGTCATAATTATCGCAGCTGTAGTCGTTTCAGCAGTAACTTCGGTAGTAAGCGGTGTTATTGGTGCTGAAGAGGACGACGATTAACTCTTGCCTTCTTATCTCCAAGTTTCATTACCGTAACGCCTATTACAACGGCGATCACAAGTAGTATTATAGCTGCCCAACCGGCAGCTTTTATTTTGCCGATATTGAAGCATCTTACATTGATCCACATCTGATTAATACGGGCATTGGCCTCGGTATCAAAATATCTCATGACCGCACTTCTGTCAGTCACTTCCTTGGGAGGGTACTGTGCAAAGAGCTGGCGGTATGTCTGCTCCTCGGGAACTGTAAGGATATACTCTCCGGTTCCTTCGCCGGGATTCTCCCCGTACATGGTCTCATCAAAGAAATAACCTATATCATACTCTGCGGTTTCTTCTTCATCATCTTCCGCCGAATAGCACCAGTCCACATACTCGAGGATCTGATCTCCGTCGCATCCTCCCGCAATGGATGAAGTATATCCGATATAGTACATATTTCTGACAGCATTGTCAGGTCTTGAAAGGAAGTTTACGAAAGCTTCACATGCCTTCTGCTTCTCCGCATCGCCGTTTATTCCCGCATCAAGCATTACCCATCCGTCAAACCACAGATTGGTACACTCTTCAGGCACGGAATATGCCAGATAAACATCCTCTTCCTCCGCAAGATCCATGGAATAAACTGCGTCCCCGGACCACTGAAGATTTGAGTATATCTTGCCGGTTACCATGTCGGATTTTCCCGAGTCCGTCTCAAAAGAGTACACGATGTCTTTGACTCTCTGCAGATATTCAAGAGCCTGTGCAACGGTCTCTTCGGAGGTATCGTTCATCTCTGCCCCGAGTCTTTCGTGATAATCGGGATCGTTCAAAAACTCTTCGCTTAAAAACAGATCTCCTTTGAGAGCACCCAGCGCGGCAAAATAACTGTCTCGCACATTGTCCTTGGTTGTGATCTGTCTGACATAGTTTTCATTAACGAGAAGCTTCCAGGTGGAAACCTCTTCCTCGGTAAGATATTCGGGATTGTAGAGAAAGCCCAGCACGCCCCACATGTAGCAGGCTGCATATTCATTCCAGTACTCGCCGTTTATCTCATTGGTCTCGAAAGTCTCTCTGATAAACGGAGAAACATTTCTGATGTAGTAATTGTATTCGTTCTCTTCATCGAAAAATCCGTCACTGTAAGGAACAAGCTTTCCTTCGGACATAAGCTTCATGATCATGTACTCGGAAGGAGCAACAAGATCGAACTCATCTCCCAATGTGAGCATGTTGTAGAGTTCTTCGTTAGTGCCGAAGCAGCTATACTCAACCTTTACTCTCTGACCATAGGTCTCGTAGTACCACTCTTCGAAATCCTCGTAAAGTGCATTCTCTCCGAATATATCACCGGATTCAAGGTCAATGACTTCATCATCATCCCATCCTCCCTCATCGATATACTCTTCCCAGTTACATACTCTGATGGTTATAACATCCTCTGCCGCCTGTGCGGGGAGAACGGGTACGATTCCTGCCAAAAGAATACCGGAACATGCAAGGGCAAAGATTTTGGAGGAGATATTCTTAAAGTTTCTCATGCATTTGCCCTCCTCATCTTATTTGCTTTCTTTTTATCTTTGCTCGAACTGCTTCTGTTCATTCCGATACAGATGATAAGAACGATGACAAAGATAACGGTGGAAAGCGCCCAAAGCGCTGTCTTGATATCGGTCTGAGATCCTCTTGTGGCATTTACCACATAAGTGGAAATGGTATCAAACGAAGCGGGCTTGGTATAGGTTGCAACAAAATAATCATCGAGAGAAAGTGTTACAGCCATCACAAATCCCGATACTATACCGGGCATGATCTGAGGTATGACAACCTTCCTTACGGCAATCGAAGGGGATGCGCCAAGATCCAGAGCCGCTTCATAAATGGAAGGATCCATCTGACCAAGCTTGGGATATACAGACAGATATACGAAAGGTGCACAGATAACAGTCTGTCCCGCTACAAGAGGGAAGAATGTATCTTTGTTGATGCCAAATACGATTACAAGGAGTATGCACACCGAAAAGCCGGTGACAACATCAGCATTGACAACGGGCACCTGATTAACAATACGGTATACGGAAGTAGTCATGGGCTTTGAATAAAAAGAACCCAAAGCACCAAGTGTTCCCAGGATCGTTGAGATAACCGCAACTCCCACTGCGAGCAAAAGTGTCCCTCTGATCATCTCCGCAAGTTCGGGAGTAGTGAAAAGGGTTACGTAGTTCTGAAGCGAAAAGCCCGCCTTCTGTCCGATGGTCGATGCATCGGTAAAGCTGTAGAAAGCAAGGATCAGTATCGGTGCATAGATGAGAAGGAGCACAATGAGAAGTATAAGGGGAGTCAGGACCTGTTTCTTTTTCATAATACGGATCCTCCTCTCACATTTTTCTCGCCTTCGTCACCGCCCACCACAAGCGTGAAGATGCAGATGATAACAAGGAGGATCAGAGAAATAGTCGATCCGCCGTGCCAATCGTATGCGGAGAAATAACTTCCGATAAGACTGCCCATGATGTAGGTGCTGTTGTAAAGCATATCGAGAACAACATAGTTGGTCATGGCAGGTAAAAATACCATGGAAATACCGCTGATAACTCCGGGCATGGATAGAGGAAGGAGCACGCGCAAGAAAGCCTGTACCTGATCCGCTCCAAGGTCCGAAGCAGCCTCCAGAAGGCTCTTGTCGATCCTGGAGATCTGATTGTAAATGGGAAGGATCATGAAAGGCAGAAAGTCATACGTCATTCCTATCACGGAATTGGCAAAAGGATGCAGAGCAAGATTTCCCTCGATCATGGTAAGAAGCTCTTTGAGAGCCGTGATACGAAGGGTGAAATTGATCCACATGGGCATGATCATGAGCATAAGGATCGCACCTTTCGATGAGATCTTACTCATGGCAAGACAATATGCCGCAGGATATGCTATAAGAAGGCATATCATGGTTGTGGCAAATGCAAGGAAGAGCGAATACATGAGAGTACCCAGTGTATTCGGATCCGTGAAAAAGTTTATGAAATTGCCGATCCCCGGTTTTCCGCTTGCATCGGTAAATGCATACTTAACGATGACGATAAGCGGCATGACCACAAATACCAGGAGATAAAGCGCATAAGGAATACCTAAGTATTTCCTCTGAAATGTTCCCTTCATTGTTTTCTCCCGTTACTTAGCAAGTGTAAAGGTCATCTTATCTGCGGGCATGACAAGACCGACTATATCGCCCAGGTTCCAAAGGTACTCATCGTCAACGATAAGATCGTGACCTCTTGCGGTACGGATGACATAGCTGTAATGGTCACCTTTATATATAAGGTTGATGATCTCTCCGGAGGTAAGTCCCTTCTCGGCATCATCGGTAAGTTCGATATCCGCAGGTTCGATGGAAATATGGATCCTGATGTTTTCGGGTCTGACGGTTTCACCGGAAGAATCCTTGAGTATGCCGTCCTTAAGAGAAGAACCTTTGATTATCTGAGTGATATCTGCTTCGATCTCTTTTCCGTTATATTCAAGTCCGTATTCATCGGTAATATCCGCGTCAAATCTGGTGGTGTGATCTTCCGCGATCATGATGTGGATTCCGTCGGGATCAAGGCACATTCCGACCTCTTCTCCCACTTTCGGAGTTTTGGTAGACTGAATGACCATCTCGTACTTGCCGCTTTCTACGGTGATCTCATAGTGGATTCCCTTGAAGACGACATTCGTTACAACACCTTTAACGGTGCCTTTTTCGGGAGCGGTCAGGATAACATCCTCGGGGCGGACAACCGCATCGATCTGTGTTCCTTCGGGAACATCATCCATACAATCGAACTCTCCGCCGCAGAATCTGACCTTAAGCTTACCTGTCATGATTCCCTTGAAAATATTACTTTCACCGATGAAGTCGGCTACAAAAGCATTCTTGGGCTCGTTGTAAATATCCTCGGGAGTTCCGATCTGCTGGATCTGTCCTCCGTTCATAACGACGATCTTATCGGACATAGTCAGGGCTTCTTCCTGATCATGAGTTACATATATAAATGTGATGCCGAGCTTATCATGCATGGACTTAAGCTCTATCTGCATCTCTTTTCTCATCTTGAGATCGAGTGCACCGAGAGGCTCATCCAAGAGAAGTATCTCAGGCTCATTTACAAGGGCTCTTGCAATGGCGATACGCTGCTGCTGACCGCCGGAAAGAGTCGCAACACTTCTTTCCTCAAAGCCTTCAAGGTCAACCATTTCAAGAACATGTTTGACCTTCTTATCTATCTCCTCACGGTTCATCTTCTTGAGCTTGAGACCGAAGGCGATATTATCGTATATATTCATGTGGGTGAAAAGTGCATAGCGCTGGAAAACCGTATTAACGGGGCGCTTGTTGGGCGGAAGCTTTGATATATCCTTGCCTCCGAGTAAGATCTGACCGCTTGTGGGTCTGTCAAAACCTGCGATCATTCGAAGAGTCGTGGTCTTACCACAACCTGAAGGTCCGAGGAATGTGACAAATTCGCCTCTTTCAATCGAAAGATTGAAATTATCGACGGCAATGAAACCGTTGTCATCAAACCTTCTGGTAACATTCCGAAGCTCGATTATAGGCTCCGGTGCAGCCTGCGATGAATTCATTTCTTTTCTCCATGGTATATATATGTCCGAATCCCGCACATTTTACCATTTTTTGCAGGTGCATACAAGATGACAATAGGGACGTACCCCTCTGTCAGGAGGTTATTCCCGGCAGAGGGGTACGTCCCATTGTCATCTGAATTTATACTTTATAATTACCTACCATATTTCCGAGGTCATCGGACTGGTTCTTGATATTATCAGCCTTCTCGGCGACGTTTCTGATGATATCCGTGATCTCCGTGCATGCATTTGCGGTTATTTCCGCAGAGGAAGCATTCTCCTCGGAAATGGCCGAAAGACTGCTGATTGAATCATTAAGCACGTTACATACCTTGTTTATATCATCAACATTCTGTCTGATAGCGTCGAAGTTTTCCTTGGTACTGTTTATGTTATCAAACAGTGTGGTAAGGGATTCCTTCGAGTTCATACTGGTGGATTCCTGTTTTGACATTACGTCATTTAGCTTTGTGACCAGACCTATTGTCTTATCGGTCTGAGCCTTCAGCTCATCCATTATATTTTTGATCGATGCGGAAGATTCATTGGACTGAACCGCAAGCTTTCCGATTTCTTCGGCAACTACCGCAAATCCGCGTCCGGCCTCTCCCGCCCTTGCAGCCTCTATGGATGCATTTAGTGATAAGAGATTTGTCTGGTTTGCGATGGAATTGATGACATCCGCCGCGTTGGTAACCTCCTCAACGAAGCTTCCGACATTGCCCATTTCCTCGGTCACCTGAGCAAGCTCACGCATGGACTCCTGAATTGAAGAAATAAGTTCTTCGAAAGTCTTGGACACATGGTTTGAACTTGCAGCCATGCTGTTTGTACACGCTTCCGCAGTCTCTACCGTATCGGACATCTCGGACAGGCGGTTTACTATGGTTCTTACATTGTCGGATGCACTGTTTACATCCTCTGCCTGCTGAAGCGCTCCGCTTGAAACTCCCGAAATCGCATTGGAAAGTTCACTCATGGTACCGGTTGCTCTTTCAGTAATATCCGTCAGCTCATTGGAGGCGGATACCGAACTGTCCACATTATTTTTAACTCCGGATACGATATCCCTTATCTGATCGATGAATGTATTCATATTACCGGCAATAACTTCGAATTCATCGCCGGATGAGATCTCGATTTTTTTGGTAAGATCTCCGGATCCGTCAGCAATATCACTGAGCTTACTGTTAAGAGTCTTAAAACTCTTTCCTATTCTGGCGGTAAGTATCAGGATTGCCGCAGCACTGAGTACCATGATCAGCAAACTGATAAGAGTTACCGTGCGGATATGACCGGAAATCTGTTCATCGAACCAGTCGGCACTGAAATCCACTCCGACGATTCCTACAACTTTTCCCGAAGAATCAAACACAGGACTGTATGCACTGTAATGAGTGCCCCATTCATCGGCATATGGTTCATCATCAACCGCACCCGTTCCGCCTCCGGCGGTCACAAGTGCATCCGTTATCTCTACCGGATCACCCCAATCTGCCGGTTCTTCCGGATCCGCGTCCACGGTGAAAATAAAACTGTTTGCACCGGTCTGTTCCATACAATAGATATACTCAAGATCCGTATTGTCTCTGTATGCCGCAAGATCATTCAGAACCAGGGCATATTCTTCGGTTTCCTGATCACCGTCTTCAAGCGCACCAAGAACATCACCGTCAACCTCCGCAGCTGCGGTGTTGGCGATGTCCATCATTCTCTGCTTGATCAAGTGTTCCATTGCGGAGGCCGATTGTTTAACCGATATGGTTCCCAGAACTACAGTAGCAACAACAAGAATTACGACATTGATCAACAAGATCTGTAAGGTAAGACTGATTCTCCGTACCCTCATATTGCTCCCCTTGTTGCAGGAATGTTTTCCACCCGTACGTGCCTGCATCACTAGCGGGCATTAAAGTATGGATATATGTTACCATAACAGTGTAGCACAGCGCCACAAAAATGAAGGTGACAGCGGGGATGTTTCTTTTTTCAATCTGATACCAAAAGAACCTGCCCGTTCAATCGGGCAGGTTCTTGTCACCTAACATTATTTGTAATTCATCTACTGTTATATCCATTTCCTCGGCAGCCTCCTCGGCTGTTATACGGCCTTTTAAATACATGGATAACACAGCCTCGGCTTTTCCTTCAGCCCTTCCTTCAGCCAAGCCCTCCGCTTTTCCATCCTCGAATATATCTTTGTCTCTCATATATAATGTCATATATTCAAGCCTCCACTGCTCTTTCATTTTAGCACTTTCAACCTGAGTATCCAATCGTTTAGTAAAATCCGATTCAGCAGCCCCGCTTGACAGATATCTCAAAAAATCCCCCAAATCCCGGGATACGTCATCCATCGATCCCTCCGGGTTTAAAAACACCTTATATGTTTCATCATTTAAGGCTATATTTGTATCCTGAACACATCGGTTTTCAAATGTATAGATATGTCTTCCCGCTTTAAACGGGTCATCAAGACAGATAAAGATTACATAGGACTTCTTGAGTTCCGCAAATTCAGCATTTCTTTCTATCAGATTAAGATCTATCATCCCCTGATAATACCTGGAGCGTTTTGGGAGATCATTCCTGAGTCTGGTCTGCATTTCGATATCGTATACAGTTTTGCAGCTATCACTTTCCTGTAAAAGCGAATCTCCCTCCACATATACATCTAGACGGATTCCTCTTCCATCTGCCGTAATCTCTATAGTTTTCTGGGGTTCGGGAAATCTGATTTCCAATATCTTGATTTCAAGAATAATTTCCAGAAGTTCTTTTGTAAGATCAGGATTTGTTGACAAAATCTTGCAAAACATAAAATCATCAATAAAGCTTAGTTCATTATAACTCTTAGGCATGTGTTCGCTCTTTCTCCAATCAAATTTACTCTACGCATTATGACAGAAAACAAAAAGAGCCCCCACGAATTACACAAGCAATTCGGAGAACTCCCCATATAGCACCGCATAAGTCATCAGAACCGACATATATGTCCGTGTAAGACTTCCGTCGATATAAATTCAAATGTATATACGCATACTATTATTGAAATTGTTATATCGGATTATAAATCCGCCAAAGAGAAAAACACAATTGGTAAAAATGTACGAATGTTTTATGACACAAATGTCATTAGGCAAATTAAAAGCCGTATATTCAAATAGGTTTACCTATTCCAAGTTCTTTTCTCCATGCCGGGGCATCACCGTCATCTGCCCAGTATTCGTCCATTTCCGAAATCTTATCATTGCGTAACTTAATGAAACTGACAACGTGACATGAGATGCCGCCCTCTTCGGATTGGACATTTCCGACCAGTATTATTTCGTTACCATGCTCTTCCAGTCGTTCGATCACACCTTTCCACTTTCCGGGATAATCACAGTTTACACGAATGTACTCGGAGACAGTGAATTGCTCATTTGTACAGTGCCATCTGATTACGGCATCGTCACAAAAATATGAAGGCAGAGCACTCTTGTTTTGACTTATCACATCATGCCAAAAAGCTTTTATATCCATAACTTCTCTATAATCCTGTTCTGACAATAGGGACGTACCTCTCTGTCAGTCCATTATTACATCACAGATTCGATTGCTTTGGAAAACTGATCTGCGCAGGATGTACCTCTGTTGCCGCAGATATTTCCCTTGAGGATGGATGCTATTTCGGAAGCATCTTTTCCTTCAACAAGTCTTCCGATGGCTTTAAGATTGCCGTTGCATCCTCCAGTAAATGCTACGTTGTGAAGTTTCTTGTCATCATCGATATCAAAGTCGATCTTCATAGAGCAGACGCCCGAAGGTTTGTAAGAATAATGATTCATAATGTCACCTTTGTCATTTAAAAAACTGCCCGAGTCTGAGACTCGGGCAGTTTCAAATTAATCGCTAATGATTATTTGAAAGGATTCT
>JAEEGK010012181.1_pt1 | contig 19586 bp, 20 predicted proteins | sample 8958771 | NCBI WGS metagenome assembly JAEEGK01 (sample SAMN16246547, study PRJNA631951) | gut metagenome | biome: gut microbiome; feature: rumen; material: SC-attached | host: Bos | place: Iran: Karaj | collected 2018-10
TATAAAGTTTTTTGTTGACTAAAAAATCAAGCGGCACAGGTCAATCTGTGCCGCTCATTTCATGAATCCTTATCGCTTCATGGTTTTAAGCATCGCAAACCGACCTTACCGAAGAATCAGTAAAGCTAAACCAGAACCACCAAAACGCGATGCCGCTGACCTTTCTCATGAAGCTCTCCTATCCCCCGGGGCTGTGTCCCCCGGTAGTATGTGGTGACTATACTCTCCCCATGATGGTTTGTCAAGGGGTTTTGGTAAAAAAACTTTATCCTTTTACTGATTGCCACCGTTAACGCGCCGGTTCAGGCATTTTCCACGGGCTGCAGCTTGTCCCCCTTTGCGCCGCAAACGGGACATTCCGGGGCTTCTCCCTCCGCCAGGGGAAACACCAGCCCGCAGACGCTGCACCGGTAGCTGACCTCGCCTTTCTCCCCGCCGGCGCCGGGCATGGGGAGCTTGCCCAGCAGCCGCCAGAGGGTATCCTCCGGGAAATCCGCCGCAGGCGGATCATCCGCCAGCTTCTCCAGGATTTCCCGCGCCTCCGGACACTGGGGCAGCATGAAGCCCGCCTCCCGCAGCACATCCTCCGTCACCAGCCGGGTGGACATGGCCACGGCGCTCATGAGCTTGCTTAGCCCTTCCTTTTCCGCCGCGCTCCCGATCCTGCGGGCGGCAGCTTCCTCCTCCGTCCGCCGCCGGGCAAAGGCGCGCAGCAGGCCCTTGATCTCTTCCGTCTTGGGCTGCTGCGGCGGCATTTCCAGGGGGATGAGGCTGATGGCCCCGCTGGGGCAGGCCTCGGCGCAGACGCCGCAGCCGATGCATTTTGCCGGGTCGATGACGCTGTTCTCCGTATCCGTGGCCCCGGTGGGGCAGACATAGAGGCAGAGGCAGTCCTTGGTGCAGAGGCGCAGATTGCGCACCGCCAGCTTTTTCATGCTTTCACGCCCCCTTCCGCTTTCTCGAATTTCCAGGCCGGAACCTTACACACGGGACACAATTCCGGCGGCGTTTCCCCGATCCAGACAAAGCCGCAGGTGGAGCACACCCAGATTTCCTGCCCCTCCAGCATGGCCTCCCCTTCCCGCAGATAGCGATCCAGGAGGGAGGAGAGCATCCGCGTCACCTTCTCGCCCCAGACGCAGATGCGGGCCGCACCCCGGTCTCCGGCGGCGTCCGCCGCAGCCCGCAGGGCGGGATAATCCTCCACGTCCCGGCGGAGAGATGCCGCCAGGGATTCCGCCGAAGCATCCTCCGCCGGCGGCGCGGCGGCGGTGAACCAATCGGCCAGCTCACGGAAGAGGGCCGCCTCCTCCGCCTTGTACTGCTTCTCGCAGCCCCGCCCCAGGCTGGAGCAGAGGGCCGCCAGCTGACCGGCGGTGAAGGGACCGATCTCCCCTTCCAGCTGCGCTCTCGCCCCTTTCTCCGTCAGAGGGGCGGCCTCCTGCGGTTTGAATTCCCCCTTGGGCGCCCCGCAGAGGGGACACTTCCAGCTTTCCGGCAGGGAATCGAAGGGGGCTTCCGTCCCGCCGTCATACACATAGCCGCAGACCTGACAGATGTAGCGCATGGGTAACCGCTCCTTTCTTGCAGGAAGAATCGTCCCGGGCGCGGAAGCTTCCGCACCCGGGACGGGGTGTTTATGCCGCGGAAAAGCTGGACTTGTCCGCGCCGCAGAGGGGGCAGACGAAATCCTCGGGCAGGTCCTCAAAGCGGGTGCCGGGCTCGATGCCGTTTTCGGGATCGCCCAGCTCCTCGTCATATTCCCAGCCGCAGAGATCGCACACGTACTTCATGATCATTCTCCTTTTCTTTCAGATTCGCCTGTTGGTGAAAAACAGGATTTCAACAAAGAGCGCCGGCCAGCGCATCCAGCTGGGCCTCGCTATCGGCATTCAGGGCGGAGAGGATGCGCACCGTGGGCTCGGCGAAGGTGAGGCCCTTGCAGCCCTCCAGCAGGCCCTTCATGACCTTGGCTGCCGTGGGCGCCCAGGAGCCGTTTTCGATGAAGGCCACCGTGCGGTTTTTATAGCCCCGCTCCGCCAGATGCTGGATGAATTCCCGCATGGGCGGGAACACCTCCGCGTTGTAGGTGGTGGAGGCCAGCACCAGGGTCCCGTAGCGGAAGGCGTCCTCCACCGCTTCGGGCATGTCGTCCCGGGCCAGGTCCGTGAGGCTGACCTTTGGGCAGCCCCGTTCTTCCAGCTTTTTCGCCAGCAATTCCGCCGCGGCTTTGGTATGGCCGTAGACAGAGGTATAGGCGATGACGACGCCCTCGCTCTCCACGCCGTAGCCGGACCAGATATTGTAGAGATTCAGGTAATAGCTGAGGTCCCCGGTGAGCACAGGGCCGTGGGTGGGGCAGATGATCTGAATATCCAGGGCGGCGGCCTTCTTCAGCAGGGCCTGGACCTGAGCGCCGTATTTCCCCACGATGCCGAAATAGTAGCGGCGGGCCTCGCAGGCCCAGCCCTCCGGGTCCTCCCTGTCCAGGGCGCCGAACTTGCCGAAGCCGTCGGCGGAGAAAAGCACCTTGTCCGCGTCGTCATAGGTGACGATGACCTCCGGCCAGTGGACCATGGGGGCGGCGACAAAGCTGAGGGTGTGCTTCCCAAGGCAGAGGGTGTCCTTCTCCCCCACCACGATCCGCTTGTCCGCGTAGTCCTCGCCATAGAAGTTCTTCATCATGGTGAAGGCCTTGGCGGAGGAGACGATCACAGCCCGGGGATAGGCGTTCATGAAGCAGCCGATGGCGGCGCTGTGGTCCGGCTCCATATGCTGAATGACGAGATAATCCGGCTGCCGGCCGCCCAGGGCGGCGGTCAGATTGCTCAGCCACTGCGCTTCAAAGCCCTCGGCCACGGTGTCCATGACGGCGATCTTCTCATCCAGAATGACATAGGAATTATAAGCCATGCCCAGCGGCACGACATACTGCCCCTCGAACAGGTCCACCTGATGGTCGTTGACGCCGATATAGCGGATATCCTTGGTGATTTCCATGTGTGTCGTTCCTTTCCTGAATGTAATCCCGTTGGGGACAGTATATTCTGTTCCGCAGCGGCTTGTCAACCTTGACCGGCGGCGCTTTCCCCGAAGGCAATGGCGTCGAAAAGGGCCAGCATCGCCAGGCTCACCAGCACGCCCCCCAGGATATCCGTGAACCAGTGGCAGCCGCTCAGGAAACGGCAGCAGACCATGACGAGGATCAGCAGGATGCAGAGGATGCGCAGCACCGCCCGCAGGGCCGGGTTCTTCACATACTTTTTCAGCGCCATGCAGACGCTGCCCAGGATGACGATGACCATCATCGTGTGGCTGGAGGGGAAGCTGGGCTCCGGCCCGCTCTCCCCCGGCAGGACGATGGGGCGACAGTTGACGGCCACCTTCTCAAAAAAGACGTAGAGTGCCAAGGTGAGGACAAAGAGGCCGCCCATGGTCAGGATCTCCCGGTCCACCTTTTTGAGGCTCCGGCGGCGGATCAGCTGCGTAAGGCCGATCAGGGCGAATACGCACAGCACCAGGATGGCGAAATAGCCCAGGTATTCCGTCAGCTTATACAGCTTCATGGAAAGGTCCATGCTGCCGTCAATGCCCCGGCTTCCGCTCAGTCCCGCTGCGGCGGCGGCGAACCGCGCGTTCAGCGATGCCAGGCCCACCGTCGTTCCCTCCGGGCCGATGGGCTGCCGGTCCGCCAGGCACAGGAGCACGATCAGCGCCAGAAACAGGATATAAAACAGCCCTGCGATACAGAGCTTACCCTTTTTCGTCATCCGTGATTACTTCCTCTCTGTTTTCTTTCTTTTCAGGGACTCCCATCATCCGCTCCGCCAGGATATACCAGCGCTGAACGGCGTTTTCCAGGAAGAAATAATGATAGAAATAAAAGCCCAGGAGCACCGCCAGGAGCACCACCACCGCTGCGGAGAAGGGGGCCAGCTCCGGCTTCGTCAGGGTCAGCCAGACTGCCAGCAGCTCGGCCATGACGGTCATTACCGTCACGATCAGGTGCACCAGCCGCTCGTGCTGGAGCCAGCGGAGCTTTTCCAGGTGCTTTTCCAGCAGCCCGGCGTTCACGGCCCCGGCCTCCAAGGCCGCGTTCACGGCCTGCTCATGCTCCCGGCACCAGCGCTTCATGTTGATGCCGAATTTGCCGGAATCCTGCTTCATATCTCTCTCCCCCGGTGATTTCTCCACAAGGAGGTCGTTTTCTTTGGGGCGGCTCAGCCCCGAAGGAGCTCCGTCACTTCCCCGATATACATATCGTGGGGCGCGTCGTGGGCATAGAGCTTTTCCCGGATATCCGGGGGTATGCGCGCCGGGTCCAGGGGCTGCATGAAGAGCTTGCGGCACAAAAGGGTCACCTCCGCTTCCCGGTAGGCGACGCCCCTGCCGCAGGGCAGGGCCTCAAGTCCGCTCCCGCCCATCTTGTCCATATCCCGGCCGGACTTCGTACCAAGGAGCATCAGCCGGTCCCGGCAGCTTTCCGGGAAGAAGCTGAGGGTGAACCAGTCCTCCCGGTCCAGGAATTCATGGGTGAAGCGGCTGGTGCGGACATAGACCGTGGCGGCGCTTTTGCCCCACAGCGTACCCAGGCCGCCCCAGCTGACGGTCATGGAATTGAAGCTCTCCATGGTCCCCGCCGTGAGCAGCGCCCACTTTTTGTCAAAAAGGCTGAAAATATCGGTTGTGAATTCCATTACGGATTCCTTTCTCCGGTTTTTTGGCCGGCTTTTTTCTCCGCCAGGGCAAAGGGAATGGTGATGAGCAGCATATAAGGACCCAGGATGAGGATGCTGGGCAAAAGATAAAGGAAGGGCACGGGAAGGAAGCGGTGGAAGAGCTCCAGGAGGAAATTTCCCTCCGTCTCCACAGAGTAGAAATAATTCGCCTTGGGATGCAGTCCGCTCCACCGAAGGAGGAGATTCACCAGAAACGCCCCGAAGGCGATCAGCAGCACAGTGAGGATCGCCCGGGGCAGATCCTTCAGCCGGGGCCGGAAGAGGCCGAAGGTCACGATGCTGAGACCTTCCGCGACGATCATGAAATGGGTGCCGTAATAGCCCAGCATCCGGGGCAGAAGCAGGCTGTAGCCGTCGAAGCCGTTGGCGGGCATCAAAAGCGCCATCAGCGCCCCCAGAGGCCCCACGAAGAAACCGAAGCACATGAGCGGTCGGCTCTTTTTCAGAACGGCGATGGGGATCAGGATCATGTTGACGTTGCACAGCTGAAGGGGCAGCTCCCCCCACCAGTTGAAGCCCCCCATGGCCGCCGTGATGGCGGAGTAGTCCGGATCGACATACAGCGCGTATTTATACAGGAAGAAGCCGACGAAGGTGACGGCGCAGGCGGAAACCAGCACCGTCCGCTTCGCTCTTTCGCTCTTTCCCTTCAGAAGCAGGCTCGCAATCAAAAGCAGCAGGAGAAAGGCTCCGAACACCGCCGCGAACAGGACGCTGCCGGGGGTCATGATCCATGATTCCATTTTGAGGCTCATTTCTTTTTCCTCCGTGCATCTGATTTTCCGTCGATCGATGCGTCCCTTCGGCGGCGCCTTTCTCGCGGGAACCCAGGGTTTCCGGATGAAAGCCGTTCACCGCCCCTCCTCGGGGGTGAGACACCAAAGAACGTTGTAATCATAATCCGCCGGACCCGTCACCGTTTGATGCGGTCGGGACACTGATCTCCCCGGATTTCCGTTACCTGAAACCCGAAGGAGCGCAGCAGCCGGGCGGAATCCCTGCCAAAGACGCGCATATGGTCAAATTGCCCGAAGCATTTGATCCTCTGCTCCCTTGTGCAGACGGCGGCATCTTCATACACGCTTTCCAGCGATTCGTCCACCGGAAAGGAAAGGAGGATCCGCCCGCCGGGACGCAGGATCCTTTTCAGCTCTGTCAAAGCCTGCCCGTAATCCGAAACGTGCTCCAGAACATGGTTGCATATGATCAGATCAAACGATGCATCCTTCAGCCTCGTATCCGCGATATCCAGCTTCAGCTCAGCTGGCTTGTAAAGGTCCGTCGTGGTACAGCTTATCCCGTTCCGGTCCAGCCACATGCGAAGCGCACGCTCCTGGGCAAAATGCAGGATCCGTTTTCCCCGGATATCGTCCACGCGGTCGTTCATCCAGAAAGCGAGGATCCTGTGCCGGGGCAGTGCGCCGCAGATGGGGCAGATCACTGCCTGGTCCCTGCCGCGGTAGCGGTCGGTATCATAGCGCTCCGGCCGTCTGTCGTATCCATTGCTGACAAACCGTTTGAAATGGGTATCACAGCAGGGGCAGTAATACGGAAGCCTGTCTCCCTGCAGCCGGTCTGCCTTCAGGAGCCTGTGAGTTATCCATTTTTTCCTGATTCTTTTTGCCGTTTTCACGATCAGCCTGGCGACATTCCGCATTTAGATGAGCCCTTTCAAAACCGGCCGCTTTCCTGCGGCAGGAAATGTTCTCCGGGTGTTTCGGAGCCGCCTTATTCCCCTGCTCCCGCGTTTTTCAGGCGATCCTTGTTTGCATACATCTGCCGGTCTGCCCGTTCCAGCACCTGGTTCACGCCGGCTTCTCCGCCGTATTTCGCCATGCCGCAGGCGATGACCACCCCGCCGGTATGCCTTGCCTCCCGGTTGTGGTCCTCCACCTGCTGCATCAGTTCTTCCATCCGGTCGTAATCCTTTCCCCGGGAGATCACCGCGAATTCGTCGCCGCCGATGCGGTACACCGGGCTGTGGGCGAAGATCTCGCATATGGTCCTGCATGCTTTCCGAAGAAACTGGTCGCCCGCCTGATGCCCGGCGGTATCGTTGACCTTTTTCAGGTCGTTTACATCCAGGATCACGACGGCGAACTCCGGATGCTCCTCCTCCGCGATCTGACGGTCCAGCTGCTCCTCCGCATCCAGAAAAGCGTTGCGGTTTTTGACTCCCGTCAGGGCGTCCACGCTGGCCCTGCTCTGGGCCTGGGCGAGACGCGCGGCGTATTCCTCCTCCTGGCGCACCTGGGCATCCACATCGTTGATGCCAACCACCAGGCGGGGACCCTCCTTCTCCTCCACCATGGCCGCCCGAAGCTGGACATAGACCGGCTTATCGCCCGCAGCGAGGCGGCAGCTCAGGGAAAAGATGCCGCTGCGCCGGATTTCCGAGAGGACGCCCTCCCCGGTGAAGGCCGAGAGGAAACGGCTCTGATCCTTCGGATAAATGAAACGGGGGCTGTTTTCCCGCACGGCGGCGAAGAAATCCGGTCCCTCCTTGGGCAGGGCCAGGGCGGAAAAACCGGCGCTGGAGCTGTATTCCCGATATTGCCCCGTCTCCGGCACCACAAGGTAGACGCAGAGGAAATCCCCGGTGAGGGCATTCAGCCGGGCATAGGCGATCTGCTCCTCCCGTGCCTGTTCCGCTGCCCGCCGCTGCTTCACCTGTTCGTCCACATCCGTCACGCCCATAACGAGGAAGCGTTCGTCGTCCTTCATACGGGAGATCCGCATGCTGACATAGGTCGGCCCTTTTTCGGAAAGCACCCGGTAGGAGAGCATAATGGTGCCGCTGCGCGCCAGAGCGTCCATCAGCGTCCGGCGTTCCAGGGCGCGGATCACCTGTTCCCGGTCGTCGGGATAAACGACCTCCTCCGCCACCGCGCGGCACTCGTCAAAGAAGTTTCCGCCGCGGCGCGCCTCCCGCAGACTGCCGTCTGTCTGGTCCGTTTCATACTCGAGGAACTCCTCGGTCTCCGCATTGACATAGTAGAGGTCCGTATATCCCTGCGCCAGGGTCTGGGCGATGTGGGTGTAGATGATGCCGGTGCTCCGGGCCTTTTCATAGGCGTCTCTCGTCGTGGCGTTTTCCCGCTGAATGCGCACCATGTCCGTCACATCCTGGCACATACCCAGAACACAGAGCTGCCCGGAGGCGTTGTAATACTTCTGCCTGGTGGTCTGGAGCTGACGGCGGTTTCCCTCCGCGTCCAGCACGTCCTCAAAGAAAATAAAGGGTTCCTCCATGGAGAGGGCCATCCTGTCGTCCTCCGCGAAACGGGCAGCCGTCTCCGCGTCGAACATCTCTGCGTCGGTGAGGCCTGCCACCCCCTCCGGGCCTTCCTTGCGGGCATATTCCGCGAAGGCCTTGTTGCAGGCCAGATAAACGCCGGTTTCGGCATCCTTGGTAAAGGACATCCCGGGCATATTGTCCAACAGGGAGGAGATGGTCTCCTTCAGCTCCCTGGTCCTCGCCGCTTCCTCCAGACTGCGCTGATAGGTTTCCTTTTCATCCAGGACGACAAAGGTGTGCAGCAGACAGGTCCCCAGCAGATAAGCGGTGCCATAGAGGGGAAGGAGGGGATACCAATACTGGGCGATGAGGAATATGGCCATGATCAGCCCGAAAAAAGTCAGCGCCAGATACCGCGTTTTCTTTTCCGCCGCGCTCGTCCGGCGCAGCCTGGAGGAAGCGGCATAGGCCGAGATGAGGAGAAGCATGACGACCTGCACGGCCAGCATCACATAGCGCAGGGGAAGGGCATGGTAAACGCATTCCTCATCCACCGTGAACAGCACCGGCACAAAAATATTGACGAGGCTCAGAAGCGCGACCAGCGCCGCCAGTGCGCGCCCGGCAAAACGGAGAAGGCGTCCGAAAACATTCTCCTCCTCCAGATAGGTCACGGTGTACTTCGTCCAGCACAGGATGCCCATGGCCATGGCGATATAATAGACGGTCGTATCCGCAAAAAGGGCGGCGGCCATTCCGGCGCTCTCCAGCACGCCCCAGAGGATATCCGTGACGCAGTAGACCAAAACTGACAGCAGAAACTGCCGGTAGGCTTTCCACATCGGCAGGGAAAACGCGCCGTTGCGATTCAGCAGTATATCGTGATTCTCGATCAGCAGGATCAGCACCGTGAGTATGCCGATCGCGGAATAATACATCTTCTCGGACTCCTTCCCTTTCTGTCAGCGCGGTGCGGGGATCGCGGCTATTCCGGGCGTTCCCCGCTCGGAAAGGCCGCAGGGCCGGCATGTCTGCCTGCTTCGCTTCCTCAGGCCTGCCAGCCCTTGCAGACATCCACCCAGGAATCAAAGCCCGAATACTTCTCCAGTTCCCCGATGGACAGCTCGATGGCGCTGTTGCTGCTCCCGCAGGCGGGAAACACCGTGGGGAAACGCTTCAGCGACTCGTCCAGATAGACCTTCACACCCTCGTTCACGGCGAAGGGACATACGCCGCCCACCGCGTGGCCGACCAGCGTCTCCGCCTCCTCCGGCGTCAGCATTTTCGCCTTGGCGGCAAAACGGGCCTTGTATTTGGGGTTGTCGATTTTCGCGTCTCCCGCCGCGACGATCAGGATGGGCTGCCCGTCCGCAAGAAAGGACAGCGTTTTGGCGATGCGGCAGGGCTCGCAGCCCACCGCCTGCGCCGCCAGCTCCACGGTTGCGCTGGAAACATCAAATTCCAGCACCCGGTCCGCCATCCCGTATTTCCCGAAAAATGCTTTTACCTTTGCAATAGACATCGTTTTCTCCCTTCGACCTCAGCCGGGGAACAGATCGGAGAGCATAGCCTCCGAAAGAGCCGCCGGGTCCCTGATCTCCAGATAGAAGCAGCTTCCGTTCTCATCGGGGCGAAGGAAGGTCTGCCCCGGTTTGTCCGTGAGGTTCACCTCGGCGGTGCAGCGGATGAAGTCATACTGTTCCGGGCGCAGCAGGGCCTCCACGGCGTTGGCGTCGTACATGGCAACATAGCCCTCTCCGGCAGCGTCGTCCTTATAACCCCGGAAGATTTCGGCCAGCATTTCGCCGAATTCGGTGCCTCTGCCCCGCTCCAGGATATCCTTCTGCGCCAGCCTTGCCACACGGCCCAGATGCATGGGCGCGAAGACGATCTCCGCGCCGGAGGAAACTGCCGCCGCCAGAGCCTCGGGGTCGCAGCAGGCATTGAACTCCGCATAGTCGGTGATGTTGCCGGTTCCGTCCACGGAGGCGATCATGGCATAGATGCGCCCCAGCATGCCGGCGGCATCCGGGTGGCGGGCCAGAAGGGCGGCGATGTTGGTGAGAGGCCCCAGAGTGATGAGGGTGACCCGCTCCCCCGCGGCCTTCAGCGCGCCGTAGATGGCGTCCACCCCATCCTCGGAATCCAGGCAGTAGTCGTGCGCGGGGATCACATAGTCGCCGATGCCGCTTGCGCCGTGGACGCTGGAGGCATCCGTGGCTTCCCGGGAAAGGGGACTGGCGCTGCCCCGCGCCACGGGGATATCCCCTCCGTATTTTTTCGTCAGGAACAGGGCGTTGGCGGTGGTGAGTTCAATGCTCACGTTGCCCGCCACGGAGCACAGCAGCCGGATATCCAGCCGCGGGCTGCCGAAGGCCATTTTCAGGGCCAGAGCGTCGTCCACGCCCGGGTCGCAGTCGATGATCAGGGGGATCCTTTTGTCCACGGTCTTTGCCTCCAGTCTACATTTATTCTATGATTTTAGCAAAGGCCCGCGGTCTTGTCAACGCCGCCGGGAATTCCCCGGCGCGGCGGGATCCCCCCGGCGCGGGAAAAGCATCGGGGGCGGACTGCCGTCCGCCCCCGGGGAGATTTACTTCCGTTTTCGCGCCCACAGGAGGAACAGCGGCGCGTCGGCCAGGTCCCGCTCTCTCAGGATACGCTTTCCCGCTGCTTCATCCGCGGCGAATTCCGTAAAGCCGGCGGCTGCCAGCAGCTCCAGATCCCAGGCGGGGCGGCTGTGGCGGCTGGCGGGCATGGCCAGGGTGATGCGGGCGTTCTCCGCCGCCAGCGCCGGGGTGACGCCGATATGCCCGTAGACGCCCTCCCTGGAGATATAAGAGGCCTTCTGATTCTCATTGCGCACGTTCCGGGCATAGTCCGCGTCGAAATTCAGCAGCGTTCCCCCCGGCTTCAGCAGGCGGAACCACTCCCTGTAGGCCTTTTCCGGGTCCGGCAGGGTCCAGGTGAGGTTGCGGGTCACCAGGGCGTCGAAGCTCTCCCCCGGGAACTCCGTCGCCTGGGCGTCCATCCTTCGGAAGCTGATGGGGAGGCCCCGGCCGGCGGCGGTCTTTTCCGCCTCCGCCAGCATGGCTTCCGTCAGGTCGATGCCCGTGAGACTGTGGCCCTCTTCGGCCAGAAGGAGGGCAAAATAGCCCGTGCCGGTACCCACATCCAGGATGCGCAGGGGCTTTCTGTCCGGCAGATACCGCCGCATTTCCTCCAGCCAGCGGCCGCTGATGGGATCCCGCAGCTCATTGAGGCGCACGGTGTTGAAATCAGAGGCCCGCTGCGTCCAGTATTTCTCCACGCTTTGTTCCAGTTCGTCCACTTACTTTACCTCCAGCACCGAATGCAGCAGCTGCTGCGTATATTCCTTCTCCGGCGCGTCAATCACCCGGCGCACCGGTCCCTCCTCCACCAGCTCGCCCCGATACAGCACCATGACCCGGCTGCAAACGCAGCTGACCACCGCCAGGTCGTGGGAAACGAACATGGCGGCCATGTGCTTTTCCCGGCAGACATCCGCCAGGAGCCGCAGCACCTGGGCCTGGGTGGAGACATCCAGGGCGCTGGTGATCTCATCGCAGAGAAGGACCCTGGGACCGGCTGCCACCGCCCGGGCGATGGCAAAGCGCTGGCACTGGCCGCCGCTGAGCTCCCCGGGATAACGCTCCGCCAGCGCCGGGTCGAGCCCCACCAGGGCGCAGAGCCCGGCCATGTCCGGCTCCGCTGCGCGGCCGCAGAGGCTCCTGACCGCATCCCGGATGGAGGCGGAGATCCTCCGCCGGGGTTGGAAGGAGCCCGCAGCATCCTGAAAGATCATCTGGATCGCCCGGTATTGCTCTTTTGTCCGTTTCGCGCCCAGGGGCTTCCCGTCCAGCAGGAATTCTCCCCGCTCCGCCTTCTCCAAACCGCTGAGGAGCCGCAGCAGGGTGCTCTTTCCGCTGCCGCTCTCCCCCACCACGCCCAGAATCTCCCCGTCGGACAGGGTGAAGCTCACGTCCCGCAGGGCCTCCACCTGGAGGCCGTTTCTCTTATACCGTTTGGAAATATCCCGTCCTTCCAGCAGACTCACAGCGCGCCTCCTTCCCGGCGGCAGGCGGTGAAATGCCCCGGCGAGATCTCTGCCAGACCATAGGGCGCAAGGCGGCAGTCCTCCGAAGCCAGGGGACAGCGCCCGGCGAATTCACAGCCCGCCTCCATCGGCCCGCCCAGGGGCGGATGCCCCGGAAGCGGCTGCGGCATTTTCCCCTCCAGAGAGGGGATGGCGGCCATGAGGCTCCGGGTATAGGGGTGCCGGGGAGATGCCGTTACGTCCTTCGCCAGCCCCAGCTCCGCCAGCCTTCCCCCGTACATGACGGCGATCCGGTCTCCCAGGAACTCCGCCAGGGCCAGATTGTGGGTGACGATGATCTGGCTGATGCCGCCCTCCTCCCGCAGACGCTTCAGTTCCCCTGCCACCTGCAGCTGCACCGTTGCATCCAGGGCGCTGGTGGGCTCGTCCGCCAGCAGCAGCTCCTGTCCCAGCAGCAGCGTCAAGGCCAGGGCGACCCGCTGATTCATGCCGCCGCTCAGCTCATAGGGGCAGGAGGCCAGGATGCGCCCGGGTTCCTCCAGCCGCAGCTTGCCGAAGGCCTCCGCCGCCCTCGCTTCAAAGGCGGCCGCGTCGTACTTTCCCCGGCTGCGCAGGGTCTCGATGAACTGCTTCCGATAGCTGCGGATGGGATTGAAGGCGCCGCCGGGATTCTGAAGGACCATGCCGATCTTTTCCGCGCTTCTCTTTCTCCGTTCCTTCTCCGGCAGGGTGCTGAGGTCGGTTCCCTCCAGGGAGACGGATCCTGCAAGGATGCGCAGCCCCGGCTCCATACCCTGCACCGCCTTCAGCAGGGTGCTCTTTCCGCAGCCGCTCTCCCCCGCTACGCAGAGGATCTCGCCTCTTTTCAGGGAAAGGCTCACATCCGCGATGGCGCTCCCGGAGCCGTAGCCGGCGCTGAGTCCGCTGATTTCCAGAATCTTCTCTTCTTTCATCTCTCAGCCTCCACATCCAGCACGTCGCGGACGCAGTCGCCCAGATAATTGAAAATCATCACCGTGAGGATGACGGCGGCGGCGGGAGCCATTACCGCCCAGGGCGCCAGCTGGAGATAGGCCCGGGAGGCGGAGATCATGCTGCCCCATTCCGCCTGGGGCTCCGTCACGCCGATGCCCAGGAAGCTCAGACCGGCGATGCCGATCATCATGGTGCCGATCTGCGTGGAAGCGCTGACCACAAGAGGACCCAGCATATTGGGCAGCAGGGTCCTGACCAGGATGGACAGCGTCCCCTGCCCCGTGAGACGGGCGGCGGAAACATAGGCTTCCTCCTTCAAAGCCAGCACCTGAGCCCGGGCCAGCCGGGCATAGAGGGTCCAGCCGGTGATGCCCATGGCCAGCATGGCATTGAATATCCCGCCCCCCAGGATGCCCGCCACGGCGATGGCCAGCACCATCTGCGGAAAGGCCAGCAGCACATCCGCCAGGCGCATGACCAGGGTGTCCGCCGCGCCGCCGAACCAGCCCGCCAGCATCCCCAGGACGGTGCCGAAAACGAAGGTCGCCGCCACCAGGGCCACGGCGGAAAAGATGCTGGTCCGGGCGCCCATCAGCACGCGGGAGCAGATGCAGCGGCCGTAGCGGTCCGTGCCGAGGGGGAATTCCCCTCCGGGGGCCTCGTTCATATGCAGGGCGTTGGTGGCATACGGGTCGTTGGGGGCCAGCAGCGGCGCGAAGATGCTCAGGAGCACCAGGAGCCCCGCCAGGCCCAGGAAGATAAAGAGGCGGAGCTTATTCCGTTTTCTGATATCGGCTGTTTTCTTCATCCGTCCCGCCTCATTCCTGCCGCAAGCGCGGATCGATCCAGTGGTAAGCGATATCCGTCAGCAGGTTTACCAGCACATAGACCGCGGCGGAGAAAAGCACGAAGCCCTGGAGCACGGGATAGTCCCGGTTGGTGATGGCATCCATGGCCAGCTTCCCCAGCCCCGGCCAGCGGAAGATGGTCTCGATGACCACGCTGCCCCCGAAGAGGGTGCCCACGGAGAGGCCCACGATGGTGAGGATGGAGATGGAGGCATTGTGCAGCACATTCCGGAAGAGGATGTACCGGGCCTTCACCCCCCTGCCGCGGGCGGCGTTGACATAGCTTTTCCCCAGCTGCTCCAGAAGCTCCGCCCGGAACTGCCGCAGGAAGCGGCCGATCATGGGGATGGACAGAGCCAGCGCAGGCAGCAGCAGGCCCTTGAGGTTTTTATCCGCCACCACGGGCAGCAGCTTTGACCGGACGCAGAGGAAATACATCAGCAGCACCGAGATGAGAAAATTGGGCAGGGAGTTGGCCACAAAGCTGAAAAACCGCAGGATATAATCCGCCGCGCCGTCCTTTCTCAGGGCGGTCAAAAGCGCTAAAGGCAGGGAGATCAGCAGGGCCAGGGCCATGCTTCCCAGAGCCAGCACGGCGGTATAGCCCATGGCCTTTCCCAGCTTGCCGGCCACGCTGGTCCCATCCTTATAAGAACTGCCCAGATCCCCCCGAAGGACATTGAGCGCCCAATCGGCGTATTGCGCGAGGAAGGGCCGGTCCAGCCCCATTTCAGCCCTGGTCCTGTCCAGCACCTCCTGGGATACGGCGACCCCCTGGGCGTTCAGCTTCTTCACCGCCGCATCCCCGGGGGCAAGGTACATCAGCAGGAAGGTCAGAAAGCTGAGAGCGATCAGGATCCCCGCCAGATGCAGCAGCCGTTTGGCTATGTATTTCAGCATAGACTACACCACCTGCAGTAACAGCATCAGCAGATGGGGCCGGGAAACCGGCTCCATCTGCTGTGATCGGCTGTGATCGGCTGCCTTCGCCGAGGATGCTTACGGCATATCCGTATCCGCATTGACGCCGTAGAAGTCGAAGGGGCTGTTTTCCCCGATGTTCACCACGCCGGGGGCGGCCACGGTAGTCTTGTTGAAGAGGCCCACAAAGCCGAAGGCGTTGTCGTCGATGACCATCTGCACGATCTGATTGGCCAGCTCGGCCCGTTTGGTCACGTCCGTCTCGGATTGGAGCTTGTTGATAAGGGCCTCGCATTCGTCGCTTCGGAAGCCCCCCAGAGCCCAGTCGCTCCCCTGCCGGAAGAGGGCATTGATGGCATAGTAGGGGTCGCCCGCCTGGTCGGCGATCATGCAGTAGAGGGCGATATCATAGTCGCCGGTGACCCGGTAGGTGCTGTCGGCATCCTCCACGCCGGTGAGAACGGCGGCCACGCCGACGGCCTTCAGCTGCTCCTGCATCAGCAGGGCGATGGAATCCAGGCTGCGGGCATAGTAGAAGCAGATGTTCAGGGTCAGGACCTGGCCGTCCTTTTCATACATGCCGTCCCCGTTGAGCGTATAACCGTCGGCCTCCAGGGCCGCCCTGGCCGCCGCCGTGTCCACCGGGGGCTTCGTCACCCGGCCGTAGGGGGCGGAAGCGCCGAAGGGACCCACCGCCGGGGACACCGTGCCTCCCAGGAATTGGGCGATGGCGGCGTTGTCCACCGTCAGGTTGATCGCTCTGCGCACGTTATCGCTGAGGCGGTTTTCGTTCAGAACATAGAACTGCAGGCGTGTGGCGGGGATCTCGGTGAGCACATAGGCGGCGGGGTCCGCCTGGTAGATCTGCTTTGCGGCGGCGGTGACGCTGCTGTAGCCGTCGATCTCGCCGCTCTGCATGGCCATGAGCTTGGATTCATCGTCGTTCATATAGTAGAAGACAACGCCGTCCAGCTTCACGCTGCCGTTCCAGTAGGCTTCGTTCTTCGCTACCTCCACGGTACCCTCGGGCTCGAAGGATTTGACCGTGAAGGGACCGGTGCACACAGGGGCATGGTCCAGGTCGGCGCTGCCGTCCAGATCCATGATGCCGAAGGCGGCATTGGTCAGCTTGTCCGTGAGGAGCGTGGGATAGACCTCGGGGGTGGTGATGGTCAGGGTTTGGTCGTCAAGGGCAGTGATGACATAATCCTTCACGTCGGAAAAGCGCTCGTTCACTTCACCCACGCGGATGAGGTTCCGCACCACCATGTCCGCAGTGAGGGCCTTTCCGTTGGAGAAAGCGGCCTTGGGGTCCAGGGTGATGGTCCAGGTGGTGTCGTCAGCCTCGGCCTTCTGCGCAAGGAGAGGCTGGACGGAGAGGTCGCTGCCCACCTTGAAGAGCGTCTCAGTCAGGCCGTATATGGAGGTATACCAGCCGTTCCAGTCCTTATGGGCGTCCAGGCTGGCATAGGCAAAGCTCTCCGCCAGCTTCAGGATCTTCGGCTCGCCGGAGGGCTGGGGTTCATCCGTGGGCGCTTCGGTGCCGGGGGCAGGAGTCTGAGCGGGCGCGGCGGTATCGGGGGCAGAGGTCTGAGCAGGTGCGGCGGTACCGGGGGCCGGCGAGGGTTCCTTCGCCCCGCAGGCGGCAAAGCACAGCGCCAGGAACAGCGCCAGGGCCAATGCGATCCATTTTTTCGGTTTCACCATCGTTCCTCCTGAGTATTCGGTTATTTTACGGCCCGGATCATAAATCCGGGAGTGGAAGCATAATTGATGCGCTCTTCCTCATTCCAGAGCTTTTCTCCGGCGTCAAGCTCCGCGGTGACAGAGGCGAAGCCCAGACTGCGGAGCGTATCCACATCCCACTGCGGCCGGTCTCGGCCGGTCATGGGCAGATTTCGGGAAATCTCCTCCATCCGGGGGGCGTCGGGATAGGCTCCGTGGTCCTCCACCTTTTGTTTCCGGGTGTTTTCCCTGTCCTGCGCAAAGGCGTGCTGCTTCTCCTCGTCCGTGAGGTAGCCATACCAATCGGCGTCAAAGTTCAGCAGCATGCCGCCGATTCGCAGCACCCGATGCCATTCCCCGTAGGCCTTCACGGGGTCCTGCAGGTTCCAGGTGAGGTTGCGGGTGACGACCGCATCGAAGCTGAGATCGGGGAAATCCAGGGCCTGGGCATCCATCCTGCGGAAGACGATCCTTTCCCCCAGGCTTCCGGCGTTGCGCTTCGCCTCCGCAAGCATGCTTTCGGAGAAGTCCACCGCCGTGACGCGGTAGCCCCGCGCTGCCAGGATCATGGCATAAAAGCCCGGTCCGGTACCCACGTCCAGCACCCGGATTGTTTCCGGCGCTCCTTCGGGAAAACGGGCGGTGAGATAGTCCGCCCAGGTCCTGCCCCAGGAGCCCTCCAGGTTTTTTTCGATCACGCCGGTATAGGAAGGCGCCCGCTTGTCCCAATAGGCCACGATCTCCCTTTTCAGTTCATCCATGCCGCCGCGTCCTTCCTTCCGTTATGAATTGATTCTAATTGTAAGCACGGCCTATACCGGCCCGCAAGCCCCCCGGGGGGATATTATTTTGCGCGGCACTGAACAAGGGACTGCTGCGGTTTCGGTGAAACCGCAGCAGTCCCTTGGATATCATAGCAGGAGAGGAATACTTAACTGTGTCTGGAAGGCGCGGCAGCACGCGCCCAAAGGCCGCGCAGCACAAGCGCGAAGCGCTTCGTCACGCCCGCGAAACGTGTACGTCACGGGACCCTCCGCTTTTGCACCAGCTCCTTTGCCTTACCCCCGAAGCATTTCCGCGAAGGCCTCCAGAGCACTGCGGGCCTGTTCGTGGGAAGGGATCTGCTGGTCGGCCTCGACCGCCAGGAGGGGGATCCCCGCTTCTTCCAGCATCCGTTTGACCGGGACATAATCGAATTCCTCGGGGTCGCAGAATTTCGCCATGACCCACAGTACCCCGTCGGCTCCGGCTTCCTTTGCCAGCCGGACCAGCTCTCTGCCCCGCTCCTTGCCGGGATCGAAGAGGACGCTGCAGCCCTCCGCCTGCCCCAGATACCTTGCCAGGCCCAGCACCGGGTCCTCCGTCACGGGTACATCCCGGCGGAAAAGGACGGATTCCTGGGCCACCTGGTCCGCCGTCACGGTGAAGCCCAGCTCCCCCAGGATGCCCAGAAGCGCCGGGGAATCCGCCAGGATGCCGGTGGTGACGAGCCTGAGGCCCTTCCAGGAGCTTTCCGGCAGGGCGTTCAGGGCTTCCGTCAGGCGCCGCACCAGCGCCGTATGCGCGGTGCGGTCCAGGAAAAAGCCAGCCTTGATCACGGCGCTGCGGTCCGCCGGGGACACGGCTTCGGGATGGGCCGCAGCAGCGGCGGTGAAGGCCCGGAGAGCTGCGCGGTTTTCATTATAAACCGCGATCGCCCCGGCGATCCCGGCATCGGAAACGGAATGCCCGGCGATTTCCTCCAGCTGCGCCAGAAGCCTGCGGAAGCGGGCGCGGGTGAATTCTTCCCCCGCGGGAGTTTTCCGGTTTTGCCCCCAGGAGGCGTCGATCACCGGTATGCTCCCCACCCCGTATTTCCAGTTGGGGCCGAAGCTCTTCAGGGCGTCGCAGCAGCCGGGGACCAGGATAGCGCTGAGGCCGCCGAGCAGTCCCCGCAGCCCCATTTCCAGGGTGGTGTGGAGGATGGAGCAGATAAAGCTGGGGTAATAGCGCCCGGACTGGCTGCACTCCATCTCCGCTCCCCAGAGGCCAAAGGGACGCATCCCCGCGGCATAGACCAGCTCCTCCGGGCAGAAATAGGGCAGGACGCCCACAGCCTTTTTCCCCTCGGCCAGCGCCTTGCGCAGCTGCGCCCCGGGGTCCTGACACACGGCCCGGAAGGGGGAGAGCAGGGCTTCGATCTTTTCCATTTCAGCGCGCCTCCTTCCTGCCCGCTTCCATGATCTCCGTCAGGGCTTCGACGCGCGTCTCATACTGGGCCGCGGAAAAGCAGCGGGGGTCGGACTGATCCCCGTCGAAGATCATCGTGGGTACTCCGGTCTTTTCCCGGAACTGCCGCTCCAGCTCATAGAGCTTGCCGCTCCAGTTTTTGCAGCTGCGGTTCATGTGGAACACCGCCCCGTCCACCTTGTTTTTCAGGGCGTCGCGGACGCGGAGCTCCAGCTCATGCTCGAAGCAGGCGCAGTTCGGCACCTGGGCATAGGCCGCCATGAGCTCATCCAAATTCTGATAAAGGAAGCTGAAGGCGGGACCGTAGACCGTGGCGGTGAGGTTGATGCCCCGGCTCTGCAGCGCCTTGTAGGTGGCGCGGAGATTGGCCCAGCAGGCGATGCCCTCAAAGAGGATGCGGTATTTCTCCTCTCCCTTGAAGGTGCTCCTGCCCTCTTTCGCCAGGGCTTCATATTCATCGGCCAGCAGCTCGAAGGCCTCGGCGGCCTCCGCCGTACCCCGGCCCACGCAGGCCACGGCCATATTGTTGAAGATATCGAAGCCGCTGAAGGGGCTGGGAACATTTTCCATCGTCCCCACGGCCCGCAGCCAGGCGCGGCTGGACCGCTGCGAGATCGCCATGACCTCCCGGAGGCGGTCATGATCCATCGTCTTCCCGGTGATGGCCTCCAGCTGCCGGACGCAGTCGTCAAACTGGGCGCGGATGTACTTCACCCGATCCGGGCCGCACGCCTCCCCGTCCAGATGGGGGATATCGATGAGGATCAGGGGGATGTCCAGCTCCAGGGCCAGGTTCTCATACCACTTGATCATACAGTTGCAGATATTGCTGC
>JAEEGK010012182.1_pt1 | contig 19585 bp, 19 predicted proteins | sample 8958771 | NCBI WGS metagenome assembly JAEEGK01 (sample SAMN16246547, study PRJNA631951) | gut metagenome | biome: gut microbiome; feature: rumen; material: SC-attached | host: Bos | place: Iran: Karaj | collected 2018-10
CAGTGCGGTTATTTCACCGACTTATAACGTTTTAAAATTGCCCCCAACGGGGCTTTATGGTATTAGTGGCTGAGGTACGCTTACAAGTGCTGGGTCGTTTTAAACTTGCCCCCAACGGGGCTTTATGGTATTCGATGCTGTCTAACGAGCTTCAAAAGAGGTTGTTAGACAGATTGTTCTTTTCACGGATCGGCTTTTTTGCCGCTTACCAAACCAAAATATAGGGGGCAAATTCCCGTTTTTCCCGCGGTACGTCAAGCCCTAAAAGTAAAATTTGCTGATCCCAAACCTGTCTTTCCATCGGGATCAGCGTATGGATCGCCTCCTTGTGGAGATATAAAAGAACCACGGATGGACACAGATAACTTATTCATAATAAGAATGTTCCGTAGAGACGCGCGACCCGCGCGTCTCAGTGCGTTTCACATTCTGAAAACCCCGGAACGGGGTTCATTGTAAAGCCCCGACGGGGCGATCCGATTACAGCCGGGGGTGAGCGAAGCGTAACCCCCGGTAACGGTTCCCCCGCCAATCAAAGTCCCGACGGGACGACAGAGCGAATTAAAAAGAACCACAGATATTTTTATTGTGAAGATGGTGTTTTTTTGTCTGTCGTCACCTTCGGGACTTAAACAGTTGTTGACATCGTTGCAGGGATTTCGCTTCGCTTCATCCCTGCCTGTAATCTGGCCGTCCTTTCAGGACTTTACAAAGGAGACGGGCGGGTCGCGCGTCTCTACGGTTTATCTTTTTGTTATTAAATAAAAATATCTGTGTATATCCGTCTCTATCTTTGGTTCTTTACAAATCAATTAGAGCTTTCCTTGAGAAGTTTCTCCACAAAATTAGTGGTATAATTACCTCTGAGGAATTGTTGATTGGTGAGGATCGTTTGCAGGAAATTAGCTGTTGTTTTGACATCTGTGATCATCAGCTCACTCAGCGCGCGTGACATTCTGCTGATGGCATCGGGGCGGTCTTTGCCCCAGACGATCAGTTTGCCCAGCATGGAATCATAATAGGGAGGAATGCTGTAGCCTGCGTAAATATGGCTGTCAAAGCGCACACCGCGTCCGCCGGGAGTGTAAAGCATTTTGATCGTTCCGGGATGCGGACGGAAATTGTTTTGAGGGTCTTCGGCGTTGATGCGGCATTCAATGGCGTGTCCGTTGGATTGGATGCCTTTGAAACTTAAAGGATTGTCTGCCGCGATGGATATTTGCTCGCGAACGATGTCCACTCCGGTGACTTCTTCGGTGATAGGATGCTCCACCTGAATGCGCTTGTTCATCTCCAGGAAGTAGTAATTCCCTTTCTCGTCCACGATGAATTCGACCGTGCCGGCATTGGTATAATTGGCCGCTTTGGCAATAGCGATAGCGGCGCGGCTCATTTTCTTGCGCAGATCTTTGAAGCGGTTATCTATCAGGGGAGAAGGAGTCTCTTCCAAAAGCTTTTGATTCCGGCGCTGGATGGAACAGTCTCTCTCGCCCAGATGAACGACATTTCCCTTGTTATCGGCCAGGATCTGAAACTCAACATGGTGAGAGACCTCGATGAATTTTTCAATATAAACGCCGCTGTTCCCGAAGGCTTTTTCCGCTTCCGTCTTGGCGGCATAGAAATTATTGACCAGAGAAATATCATTGTGGGCGATGCGCATACCGCATCCGCCGCCGCCTGCCACAGCCTTGATCAGGACAGGGTATCCGATCTTGTGCGCGATATCCAGAGCGTCCTCGCGGTTGTCCACAGTCCCGTCTGATCCCGGCGGGATAGGAACGCCGGCCTTCTTGGCCAGAAGACGGCTGAGCGCTTTATCCTCCAGAGCGTTCATGGCATCCGAGCTGGGACCAATGAACTTGATATTGCAGTTTTCGCAGACATCCGCGAAGTGGGCGTTTTCCGAAAGAAGCCCGTATCCCGGATGGATCGCGTCCACATCAGTGATTTCCGCGGCGCTGATGATGCGGTCGATCCGGAGATAGCTGTCGGATACGGGGGCTTTGCCGATACAAATAGCCTCATCCGCCAGCTGGACATGCATGGAATTGGCATCCGCTTCGGAGTAAACGGCTACCGTGCGGATATTCATCTCCTTGCAGGTGCGAATGATACGCACCGCAATCTCTCCACGATTCGCGATAAGGATTTTTTCAAACATAAGAACCAGCTATTTGACTTTAAGACCGGTTACCATCAAATGGCTGAAATCAATTAGGTTTGATCCTGAAAAGAGTTTGGCCGAATTCAACCGGTTTGCCATTGGTTGCCGCTACTTCCACGACAGTGCCCCGCACTTCGGCTTTGATTTCATTCATGACCTTCATAGCCTCAACGATGCACACGACTGTATCCGGGTTGACTTGCGAGCCTCTCTCAACATAAGGAGCGGATTCAGGAGACGGAGAAAGATAAAAAGTACCTACCATCGGAGCCTTTATATCAACCAATACAGGATCTTTGGAAGGAGCCGCGCTGCCTGTTTCCGCGACAGGAGTATGAGATTTTTGCGGATGAGGCAAAGGTGCCTTTTCCACGGAAGTCTCATCTTCTGTTCCATTTATCGAGCGTTTGAGTTTTATTTTGAAGCCTTCTTTCTCCAGCTCGAACTCCGAGAGGGAATTCAGCTTCATCAAATCAATTATGGACTTAATGTCTTTAATATCCAAAATAATAATGCCCTGGCAATTGTTTGTTGCCGCAGGGGCAAACTGATTATTTTTTCTTAAAATTCGCTATAGCATCTAATGCTAATGTGTAGCTTTCTGCACCAAAACCACATATCACCCCAATACATACGGGTGATAAATAGGATTTGTGTCTAAAATCCTCTCTCGAAAAAACATTCGACAGATGGATCTCCACAGTCGGAATGCCGGTCCCTTTGATCGCGTCACGTATCGCGACACTCGTATGGGTATAGGCACCCGCGTTCAGAACAATCGCATCAAATTCACCCAGAGCTTGTTGTATCCAATCAACCAATACGCCCTCATGATTGCTCTGCCGGAACTCTACCTCAATGCCGGACTGGGAAGCTTTTTTCTTCACTTTTTGCTCAATATCACTCAGCGAAAGCGTCCCATAAATGGAAGGCTCACGCACTCCCAGCATATTCAAATTTGGCCCATTCAGATAAAGCACCCTCATGGCACCCCCATTCTACTGTAAAAGAGACTCGCAAGTCCATAAAAAACTTTAGAGTGAAATATGTGGGTTATCTGATTGATTCCCTTTACTTTACGTTTCTTGGATCAAGAGCGTCCCGGAGTCCGTCTCCCAAAAAATTAAGGGAAAGCAGCACCGTAACCAGTAAACTTGTGGGATAAAAGATTGTCCACCAATAGATTTTGAGAGGATTGATCTGCCCCGCGCCGCCGGCGATCAGGGAACCTAAGCTGGCTTGCGGCGGCTGTACGCCGATGCCCAGATAGCTGAGGAAAGATTCATTCAGGATAATAGCCGGAACGGTCAACGCCAGATACACGATGGCGACTCCCGCGATATTGGGGATGATGTGACGGAGGATGATACGCAAATGACTGGCTCCTAAAATCTTGCTTGCTTCCACAAACGGCATTTCCCTCAAAGACAGGACCTGGCCACGGACAATGCGTGCCATGGTGAGCCAGGAGACCGCGCCTAAGCCGATGAAAAGGAAAAGCATCCGCACGATATGCCCGGAGTTCCCATGAAGGAGGCCGGTTTCGGAAAACCATTGCTGAGTGATCCCTTCCAGGGAAGTCATCAGCGCGATAACAAAGACGATGGAGGGAAGGGAATAGAGAACATCCACAAAGCGCATCATGATGGAGTCTATTTTTCCGCCGAGATAACCGGCGGTGGCACCCCAGAGGACTCCGATCACCAAACTGACTAAAGCTCCCACAGAACCGACCAGGAACGAAATGCGTGTCCCGTACAGAGTGCGGGAGAAGAGATCACGACCATGGTCATCCGTGCCAAACAGATGCGACAAGCTGGGCGCTGTATTGATAAATTCCGAGGTCTCATTTGGATCTACGTCCGAAAAAAATGGATAAATCAATATAAAAATCAGCAGTAAGACCAGATAAACCGCGCTGATGACTGCCAGACGGTTCTTTTTGAATCGTCTGAACGCGAGCAGGGATGGAGATATGATGCGGCTCATTGCAGTTTGATACGTGGATCCAGGTAACTGTAGAGGATATCTACTAACAAATTCAAAAAAAGCAGAAGGATGGAGTAAACCAATGCCAAGCCTACCACCATCGTATAATCACGATTCAGGGAAGAATTGACCATGAAAACTCCAATGCCGGGAATTTGAAAAATGTTTTCGACAATGAAAGACCCGGTCAGCAGATCTGCCAGAAGCGGGCCTGAATAAGAAAGTACCGGAAGGATACCCAGACGCAGCGCATGCTTGAAATAAATTGAAAAATCAGAGAGTCCTTTTGCTCTGGCAGTGACGATGAAATCCGATTGCAAAGCCGTGATCATTCCTTCCCGTGTCAAACGCGCGACACGACCGGAAAAGTAGATACCCAGCGCGAATACCGGCAGGACGATGTGCGAAAAACTTCCCCAAAGCGCGACAGGGAATATCCCCAGATAAATGGAAAAAATCAGGATCAGCATGGGGGACAGAATGAATCCCGGCACGCAGATCGCGGCCAGTGCTAACAAAGTGGCGGAATAATCCACCCAGGTCCCTTTCCGGATCGCGGCGATGAATCCTAATGGGACACCGATCCCCAGTGCCAGCCCAAAGGATAAGAGCCCCAGCATCATGGAGATGGGCAGCCCTTGTTTGATGATATCCGTGACGGTGTGGTTGCGGTATTTCAGGGAAGCACCCAGATCGCCATGCGCGATCCCGTTTAGGAAATACAGGTATTGTTTCCAGACCGGCTGATCCAGGTGATAGCGTGCCGCCAGATTCTTTTCGATTTCTTTCGAGGCCGGTTTGCGTTCGGAGTCAAAGGGCCCCCCCGGAGCTACCCGTACCAAGCAGAAAGCCAGGAAGCTGATCACCAGTATGAGGGGTATCAGGAAAAGGACTCGTTTTAAAATATGATTCAGTCGTTCCATTATTATTTGTTGGAAATCAGATAGACCGGAGGACCTTTGGGAACAATGATCTTTTGGCCTGGCAGAAGTTCACCAATGGCATTCATTTTGATATCGCAGGCGAATTCCGCGTCTTCCGGTGAAAGTGTTATTTTCTGCTGAGGATTCCAAACGGCTTTGACTTGTTTCCTGGAGCCTTCAAAGGTCGCGATATAAGTATTATCCTCTCTGGTTTCAAGTTCCTTGAAAGAAGTTCCTTTGAGGATAGAAGTCATGGTCGAGAAAACAGCGTAAGCCGGTTTGGGAGAAAAATCCTGACGTGTGATCCCCATATTGAATTCAAAATACCAGGGATCGTTTCCGTCGTTGCGGAAGTTATACCAGAAATTCTTGGGGTTGACCCCGGAAGCGATCGTAGTGAGATGCGTCCGGGCCAGGAGTTCTGCCTGTTTCCGCTCCGAGTGGGGGACAAAATCCTGTCTCACGATTGGATGTTCCGTATGAGTTGCCCAGCCTATTTCCGTATTCCATATAGGACGATGAGATCCATCAGGCATTTGTACGAGTTTGTCGGCTTTTTGGAGGTCTTCGATAAAGGTATCTTCAGCCAATATGGAACGATAGGGGTGGATCGTCAAAATGTCGAACGGAGCTTCTTTTTTGACATTGGTTTCAATAAAATCGAAGTCAATGCCAGCTGTGGAGAGTCCCAGTACCTGGATATCGGGATCGATTTCTTTGATCATCTGATAGCATCGCCGGAGCAGATCGGTGTACATTTCTTTAGGACCCTGCCAGAAGAAAATGTTTGGCTCGTTCCAGATTTCCCAGTGATGGATACGGCCTTTATATCGGGTGACACAGGCTTTCAGATATTCCAGATATTCCTGGATGCCTTCTTCTGTATAAGGTTTGGTCCAGCCGCTCCAGTAAGCCGTGATGCCATAGACTTGAATACCGTATTTTTCCGCGACATCCACTAAATGGTCAAAATGTGCCCAGTTATAATCACCTCTGCGGGGTTGCAGGATGCTCCAGTTGAATTCCTCTCGTGTCCATTTCACCCCGGCTTCAGCGGCCTTGCGCGCGACGGTTTCCATTTGATCCATCGGCAGACGGTATAAATACACGCCCATGCCGAAGGGGGAATCCATATCCTTGGTGAAATCCGTATTGCGCGGAAAATCTCCCAGCCAGGTGCTGTAGATCTCATCTTCATTCAAACCCGGCGCGGAAAAGATAAAACAAGCCTCCACAAAGTTGAGTTTTTGCGGAACGGGGAATGTAAATGTTTCAGAAGTTTTATCCAGGTCGCCGGGAATAGTGATGGAACGTTTAGTTTCTTGCAGTGTCTCTCCATTCCAATTTTTGAGAGTACAGAGCAGATCGCCTTTTATCGCTTTGGATGAGACGACTTGCCCGTTCCAAATAAAATGGATATTCTCATTATCAGAGAGAGTTTCCGCGTATTGCATCAGGATGGAATCATTGGGTGCGGTGGTGACAAGAATAATATCAACATCTTTTAGATCGATCTCGTTTGCCTGAGTGCACGCAAAGTCGATCCGTCCCAGGCGCATTGGGCCATGGATCTTGCCGTCATTCTCGCCTCCTGCCCAGTTCCAGTCATTTCCGGGCGGAGTCGCTGTGACAAATTCAAACCCATCATTCGCGGCGGTTGGGGAAATATCCCTTTTTAAGAAGGTCATGAAGTGAGTATGGGTATGGAAAGTAACTTTCAATCCATCCACGGAACCTTTACCGCGCAAGATGATCTTTTTAGGGGTTCCCGGTAAAGTGCGGGCCGGAAAATTTAAAGACGCGGAGTGCTTGTTTTGAGAAAACTTCAGCTTCAATTCTCCGATATCAGGTTTCCATTCTCCATTTTCGCACCACCAGGACTGAGCCGGTACTATTTTCCTGAAAGAATGTTCCAGTTGAACTTCATTTTCCTGAACTCCGGATGACAATCTGATGTTATCAAATAAAATCTCTCCGCGTTTGATCTGGAGTTTATCCGCCAGGATGGACAATCGGGTAGGCAGTCCATGAAAAATACGGTCATTTTTACCGCCCCAGGAATCTTCCCAAAAATCCAAAGAGGTATAGGCTTTGCTCCATCGGTCAGAGGCTGCGCGGATTTCTTTTTGAAAAGTTTGGTTGCTGCTGTCTGTCAGACGGATTTTGACACGGACTCCTTCCGGCTTAAAAAGGTCAAAAGTGATACCTGTCAGTGGGTCCGATTCTTTCCATCTGTCATCATGAAGCTGGCATTCAGCGGAGACATAAGCCCCGCCTTTAGAGAAATCAAAGGACAGTTTTCCACACTTGTCCGTGCCATTTTTTGACAGTATCTCAAAATGTCCTTCAGCTCCGGGGAATTCATTTCCATTCCAGAATTTCCATGCTTTTTGAGGAGTAGAGTTGAAATCTTCTATGAGGAATTCTTCACCGAATACTAAGGTGAGACTGAAAAATCCTGCTAATATCGTGAGCAAACAGCGGCGCATATTTAAACTAATTGTATATTCATTGATGAAGGTCGATCAAAAATTATTCATCTTCGTCCTCGTCATCATCTGCCGCCAGTCCTTTAGCGACATATTCAGACCATAGTTTTTCTTCTACATAGATCTGTAAAAAAACTCCCGGACGGAATCCATAGAACCCCGCGTATTTATAATGCGGAGTTTTATCTAAAGACTCGGCGTTTTCAGTTCTTTCTTTGATAAGAGACGCAAAATTGGGCGAGAAGATCAGGACAGGAGCCCGAAGATCCTGCGGCACATTGCTGTACCATCCTGTTGTATCATCAAACTTTCTCAAATACCAGGGCAGAGGCCAGCAGTCGCCATTCTTGGTGATGACCTGGATCAGCATTTTCTCTCCATCAGGATGGATGCTGCTTAATTTCTCAACGGTGCGGACGATATTCCGCACATCCGAAATCGTGTGAGCGTAAACATGCGGATTTTTGGATTCTTCGTAATACACTTTATTCAACTGATTGGCCTGTCCCAAAAGGTGAACACTGCCTGCAACGAGAACCAAACAGACGAACGCTCTGGCTACACCGTTTTTCCATGCTGTGATCGCGTAATGAGTGCCAATGCCTGCCAGAAGGATAAATCCCTGCATCACGCAAATAAAACACCAGGGAGTTTTATAAGGAATAACGCAATAAATGATGCCCAGCAGCAGAGTATAACTGCCCAAGAAAATGGAGAATCGCCGGACAGCAGGGGAGAAATGATCTTTGAATCCGGCCCAGATGCCCAGTACAGCCGGCAGCAGGATAAACAATTCTGTGAAATGAGGACCGCCGTCTTTGCTGAACCAGAAAAATCTTTGCAGGTAATAGTGCCATGGCCATATATGGGGAGACTGACCTCCGGCCCGGTTGAGCCAGGGCATATAGGTGCGAAGAGAATCAATAGGCCCGGCCCAGTTGGTGAAAAAAGAAGTGAAGAATAAAAGTCCTGTTATGATCAATCCGAAGAAAGCCAGCAGCCAATGAGTCAGAGGGATCCTCTTCAAAAAAAGAACAGGAGCACCCTTAAATTTCTCTAATCCCAGCAGAATGAACAATCCGCCGACTCCTGCCGCCACATTGAAAACAAAAGTCTCTTTTGTGGCATACATCAACCCTAAGGCGATGCCGGAGGTCAGGATCCAGCGTCGTTTCCCGGTTTGTGTGTAGCACCAGAGAGAACCTAAAAATAAAAGTGAAAATGTAAACAGCTCTGTTTCGTGGATATAATACCGGCTGTAGAAAAGAAGCGAAGGGCTTACGACCAGCAGAATACCCGATAACAGAGTCCCGGAACGTCCCAAAACTTTCCGAAACAGAAAAAGCAAACAAATCGAAATCAGACTGAAGACCGCCGGAACACTCCGAAGTACGGCTTCATTTTCAGTATCAATATCTTGTTTAGAAAACCATTGGATGGGGATACTGACATAATTAAAAGAGGGACCATGGAATTCATTAGGGTTGTATTTATAGACTCCCGTTTTCCAGTAAGTCCGAAACTTCATTGCCTGAACCGATTCATCTGCGTGAAAAGGTCGCTGTGCCAGATTTGCCCAACGAAGAGGCACTGCCACAGCGACCAAAATGATCAGAATCAGACAAGTTTGCCAAAGACGGCTCACAACTTGTCTCTCCTAAAAATTGTTATTTACCCCAAGCTTCGACTTCGATATAGCGGTTCATACCACTATAGCTGCTGCCGCGGCTGTACAAGCGGATATAACGAGCTTCCACACCTTTGGTGTCGATCAGACGACCTTCATAGCTCTCGTAGTATTCCAGATCCTTGCCTTCGCCCAGCTTGGAACTATTGTCATAGTCGTTGTTATAAACAGTGGTGACTTTGTCTTTGAACTCCGGATCATTGGAGACCTGCACGATCACATCGCGATAGATATGCGGAGTATTGTGGGCGTGCCAAACAACGATAGCGTACAGCTTGGCGGGTTTTTCCAGATCGATTTGGATCCATTGTGTTCTGCGGGGCAATTCAAGGAAAGTATCATCGCTGAATTCCTTATTGCCGTCAGTGACCAGATCATAGCTGCCGCTGTTGGGTTCTTCAGCGCTGCCGGTGACTTTCTTTTTCAGAGCCAGATTTTTGCAGCCTTTGGGAACCATGAAAGCCGGACGAGGATTCTCGGAGGGTTTCTCCAGATGTTCGTCATCGGGTACATCGGTAGGGGTACCCATGAAAGCAGGGATGGGGAGCTTGAGCTCCAGCCTTTCCATATCCTCAGCTGTACCGGTGAAAGGAGCTGAAATCAGCGCCGCGGTCGCGGCAATCGTTAATAAAGAGGTAATTTTATTCATCTTCAATAATGCCGGAGCAAAGTATATCTCTGCTCCGGACTTGTTAAAATTATTTAAATTATTCTTCTGTTGCCCAAACTTCGACTTCGGTGTAACGGTTCAGTTTGCTGAACGTACTGCCGTTGCTGTACATACGAATATAACGGACTTTCTTGCCTTTGCAGTCGATCAGGCGGCCTTCGTGTGTTTCAAAGTATTCCAGATCTTTGCCTGCGCCGAGCTTCAAGTTATTGTCATAGTCATTGTTATAGAACACAGTGACACCTTCTTTGAATTCCGGATCGTCAGAGCCCAACACGACGATGTCGCGATAGACCTGCGGAGTAGCAAAGCTGTGCCATATCACGATGGCCGAAAGAGGATAGGGTTTCTCCAGATCCAGTTGGACCCATTGCGGTTTGCGGTGCAATTCAAGAAATTCATCAGTCGCTTCTTTGTTGCCGTCTGTGATTAAATCGAATGTACCGGCCAGAGGAGAATCATCACTGCTGGTGACCTTCTTACCGAGTGCGATATTCTTGACACCTTTAGGAGCCATGAAAGCCGGACGAGGTTTACCCGTAGGTTTTTCCACATATTCACTCAGTTCAATATCACTGGGGGTACCCTGCTCAGAGGGCTTGGGCAGCTGCAGAGGAAGGGCTTCCAAATCCGCTGCGCTTGTATTCACTGTAAAAGACAGGGCGGCAAACAGAGCCGCAACACTCAACATTCTAACCTTTTGCATCTTCATATACTCTTGTAATTACTACAATAATATCCCGCTTATCCTACCAACTTTCCCTGCTGTTGGCAATAGAGCGGCTTTAAAATTTTTCACTTAACTCTCAGCGAAGAGGATCATTCATTGATCCAGTGAACTTCGAGCGAAGTTTGAGAACATGGTTTCCACCGCTGTTACCCGCTAAATTAGACGTTATTCTCTGTTATTTATTCACTTCCTTTTGGAACAACGACCAGACGGAAGAATAAATCATCGGGACCAATAGTGACGGTATAAGGGGATGTTGCCGATTCTATTGTGGTCCAGGGACCTTCGGCGAAAGGAGATTGCTGAAGCAGATAAACATAATATCCCCCTAAAGATTCCTGCTGCCAGGAGAAAGTGATGCTTGTTTTTGATTTTGAGTTTATAACCAATGCAGGAGAAGAGGGCTGCGGCGGTTCGAGGACAACCAGTGAATTAGTAAGATTTCCCGGGAAATAATGATTAGCATCTGTTGGAGTGAATTTTACACTAAGAAAGTTTGTTCCAACCGGCAAAATGGTTCCTTCACCGGGGGTGTAATCAAAAGTACCTGATACATTTGCGGTTGCGTTAAGCTGCGCGGATGAAAGAGGTGTTCCGTAAATAATGGGGGCGAGATCATTCCACACAAGAGTAGGATGGGCTTTGTTGACCTGCATGGTGACACCAAATTCATTTACTGAATAAGAACTTACGTCAGAAGGAATAAAAGTGGCGGTAATGATATGTTTGCCGACATCCAGTACAGTTCCGGTAGAGGGATTATAGGTAAAATTGCCGTTGATTTTTGAAGTGGCATTCAGTTGCGCGGAGGAAAGGGGTGTGCCGAAAGCAATAGGGGTTGGAGTCTTCCAAGTAATGGAAGGTGTTGTTTTTCCCGTGATAAACTTGCCTACATCCAGACGTCCTCCTGTACTGCAATAGTTTGCAAGAGATTCTTTCTTTGCAACAGAGTTGAGCAGCGCACTCTTTATATCTTTCCAGTTAGCAGATGGATGGAGCCGCATATATAAAGCTATAGCCGCTGTTACCATCGGTGTGGACATAGAAGTTCCATTCAGAGAGGAATATTTGCTGTTACTCCCGATATAGGTGGAATAGATACTAGTGCCGGGTGCAAAAAGCTGAACATAAATCGGACTATAGTTGGAACTGTTATATTTTGTGTCAGAAGAATTAGAGTTACCTACACAGATGATATTCTGATACTTAGTGGAATAACAGGCGGGATATTGAGCGTTTTTTGATAAATCACTGCTATGGTTACCGGCTGCGCAGACAACGAGTATTCCTTTGGATTGCAAAGTTTTTAACTCCTCTTGGAGTATCTTTTCATCAGTGGAGACTGTCCAGCTGAGGTTGAGGATATGGGCACCATTTTTTCGGGCATAGACCATACCGGCAACAGCTCCGCTGATAGAGCCGGTTGTTTTAGTCATAAATTTGCAGGCCATGATTTTTGTATTCCATGTAATACCTGCGATGCCCTTACTGTTATTTCCTGTACCGCCCAGGATTCCGGCAATATGAGTTCCATGTCCTACCGTATCCAGAGGATCTCCGCTGATCACACCGCTGACATCTACGCCGTAAATATCATCAATATAACCATTTTTGTCATCATCAATACCGTTGCCGGGTATTTCTTTGGTGTTTACCCAGAGGCTGTTTTGCAGGTCCTCATGTGTATAGAGGATACCGCTGTCCACCATGCCGATAACAATATTGGGAGCCTCACGTACATGATCCCAGGCGACAGTAGCGCCGATCAAAGGAATGTGATAGGAGTAGTTATCGGAATCTTGCGTATAAGGATCATTAGGTAAAACTGCCGGTTCTACCAGGTAATCCGGACAAGCATGTTCAAATAAACCGCTTTTAATATATTGCTGGACCTTTTCCGGAACACTGTCCAAAGGGGAAAATTCGATGACCTGCCACGGATAGTCCCCAGCCATGAGGATGGTTTTTATTTTTGTTCCGCAAGTTTTGTGGAATGCTTCTGATTGAGCCAGAGATGTTCCGTTTTTAGGTTTTACCAGAATGCGTCCCGGATACCATTCTCCGGCACTGGCAGAGATAATAAGTGAACAAATAATGATGAATGAGAAAAAATAGGATTTCATTTATTATAGTCCCAGGAATTTTTTAAGATCCTCTCTGGCTTTATCTTCCCGTCGAGTATCTTTGGCGATAGGAACATAAACTCTTTTTGCGAAATCAAAGTATTCGCAAAAATTTCCTTTGGTTTTATCCGCGACTTCCTCAGCCCGGCGGTCGCTGCATTGATAAGCAAGATCCGGAGCCCAGGCAACACAATTTCGGCAGACGCGCAAGTCAGCGCCGCATCCTAAGCAGCGCTCACTTCGTCCGGGCAGACCTTTCAAATCCAACGGACGTCCGCAATTATAGCAGTGCAGAGTTGGCTTTTTAGAAAGATCGTCTTCCTTCATATCATTTGGATCATTGCGCGGCAGGAGGCACAGGAGGTGCCGGTGGTGCCTGCGGGACGGGAACAGCCTTTACCTTTCCGGTCTTGGGACTATAGGAATAGGTAAGTCCTTTGGGGAGTTCAGGCAGTGAAGGCAGATAGGTGCCGGAAGTGACAAGCTCTTCCAAACTTTCAGGATATCTGTCTTCTTCCGCGTGAAAGAGATTGATCGCTTCCTGAATAGTTGAAATATCTATTACTTTGGTAGCTTGCTTCTGAGCCTGGCCCATCGCTCCCAGGTAGTCCACGTTATTTGCCGCGGGAGGTGGATTGGTTTCAGCGGCAGTGTTTTCTTCTTTAGCCGTGTTATTATTTCCGCAGCCGACAAACAGTGCCGCGGCTACGAGACTGCTAAATGTGTAACAAAATAAATGTTTTTTCATGATTATTGATTTACAGGGTTAGATTTAAAATATTGTACAGCTTCCTCAGTTGACGTGAAGCGATGTTCTTCGCGTGTAGCCATATTTTTCACGATACAAACAGGAGTACCATTTTCTTGTTTTTCCATGCGGAATGTCCAACGGGCTTTTAATTCTATAGCGCGTTTAAATTGTTTTTCCGCTTTGAGCGGAACAAGCGAATACTCTGTTGAAAAATCCGCGTTTCTCAATGCCTGAACAGCTGAAAGAGATTGGGAACGAAGAGTTTCATCTTCAATCAGGACACAAACGTCTGCGGAGGGTGAAAAGGCAGGCAAAAGCCCCCGTTCTTTGAGTAATTCCGTCAGAACGACATCACCCATGCCGAAGCCTAAAGAGGGGATATCTACTTTTCCGCCCTTGACCGTATTGCTGGCGGGATCAAATTTTCCGCCGGAAATAAGATTTGTCAGATTGTCATAGCGGCCGCCTCCGGCAATGGCGCGGAAATGTCCTTTTCTGTCAAAGGCTTCAAAAACCGGACCGGTATAATAGGCCAGACCGCGGATCACACCGTAATCTACTTTTACGAAATCAGCAAAACCACGGGCTGATAAATTGTCTAAGATCGCCTTAAGTTCTTCCGTTGGTTCTCCGGAAGCGATAAAAGCCGTTACTTCTTCGTAAGAGAACCCCAGAGCGGCCAGTTTTTGTTTGGATACATCCGGATTTTCTCTTTCAAGTTTATCAACGATCTGATAGAATTCATAAGCCTTGGCAGGATCCGGGCAGCGTTTACTAAAAAATTCACTCCAAGCTCTGCGGCTGCTGAGGCGGATCACAAAATCTTCAGCCGTAAGACCAAAAGCTCTCAGGATATCGATCAAAAGGCAGATGATTTCCGCGTCCGCGCTGGAGGACGCTTCCCCAAAAATATCCGCGTTCAGTTGGAAATGTTCACGCAGACGGCCTTTCTGCTGGCGTTCATAGCGGAATAACTGAGGAATAGAGAACCACTTGATAGGCTTGCGGTAATTGCGTTCGTGCGCTGCTACCATACGAGCCAGAGTGGGGGTCATTTCCGGGCGCATGGAGACATTGCGCTCACCCTTATCCGTGAAATTATAAAGCTGACCTACGATCTCTTCGCCGCTCTTCAGAGTATAAAGTTCCAGAGGTTCCAAAGGGGGACCGTCATATTCCCGGAAACCATATCGGCGCATTACTTTTTTCCATGTATCAAAAATATAACAGCGCGCGTCCGCGCTCCAAACATCTTTGTGGGGAAGCGGTTCTGGATAAAAATCACGAAAACCCGGTAAACGATCCATTTTGTTAGAAACTCTTTGACCTCTTTATATTAAAACTTAGGGTGTCACGACTCCTGATAAAAGGAAAGCGTGACACCCTAATCAGTTTTCACCTAATTATTTAATAGGTGACACTATTTCCCATCAGGGCGTGTTATTTCTTGATCTTCTTAGGATCGAGCTTTTCAACCATTTCTCTCATTTCCTTGCCGGGTTTGAAACGAACGACCGGACGGCTCGGAATGGGAATGTCATTCTGAGGCTTATTGGGATTGCGTCCAATACGAGGCTTGGAGACACGGACTTCAAAAACACCGAAGTTGCGAATTTCAACAGTGTGACCTTCGGCAAGGGCTTCGTTCAGATAGTCCAGGGTTTTTTGCACGATATTGAACACAGTTTCCTGTGTATCACCGGTTTCATGGCTGATTTTCAGAACCAGATCTCTTTTCGTAAAGTTTTTACTCATGTCTTTTTTTTGGTTAATTGTTTGTTATCAGGCAACATTTGAGAGCATCTTCTTCATGGCTGTCCGCATTAGAGTGTTATCACCTTTTGCTGGGCGGTAGAAAAGGTTTGATAAACGCCTCATAAAAATCAAAACCCTGATGAAAATCTTCTTTAGAGTCTTGTTTTGTTTTACTTAGCATTCCCTCATCCACCATGTTAAAGACGATCTCGGCAAAATCTTCACAGCGGGTGATTCCCCATTCCGCGAAAACCATAGTGGCCATAGATGCAAATTCATTTAATGCGTACTCTTTAATACCTTCCAGCAATTCCTGACCTGAAACATGTCTTTGTTTGCCTCCGGCCTGTTTGATCTTTTCCTGTGTATAAACCAGCGCAGACTGTACGAAATCATAACTGTCCGGGTGATAACGTTGATCCCGTGCAATGATGTTTTTCACAGCGGCGGTGAATTTTTCATCAGGCATATTCAATCAGACTGGAGTGGAGAAACTACTGACTGATAGTTGAGCTCGCACCCAAATCGAGGGCAAGTATCTCATTTTTTTGGGAAAGTGTCAAGAAGTCTGTGAATGAGAGATTATTGTGGATAATTACCAATTAGTTGAAAATATGCCCACTTGAAAGGTTTTATATAATGTTGTTTAGAATTATATAACTCATTGAAAAAGAATATATTATATAAAACTAAAAAAAGACGTTTCTCTCTTTCAAAAACTTACCAAAGATGGCTGAAAAATAATTTAAAAATATTTAAATATTTTTTATTTTTGAATTTTTATTGTCCCTAGAATTTCAAGCCTTTAAAAAGGTCGTCCAAAGGATTGATCTGGGTATGGACCGGTTCGGTTTTGAAAATAGCTTCCAGATAGGTGATAGCTTCATTGATGCTTCGTACCGATTTAGGCAATGTGGCACCGGCGGCATTGGGGTGACCTCCGCCTCCTAACTTGTGAGCCACTTTGAGCGCTTGACCTTGCCGGCTGCGCATACTCACTACTACGGAGGCATTTGATTTGCGGTAGAGAGTCATCAGGACTCCGTATTTGCCTTCAAATTCTTTCAGCAGTTGATGAACAATGAGATTTCCGTTTCCTACAGCGATCTCAACGACTGCGATCTCATCATTGATAGGGGTGATATTCTCGCGGCTCCAATCCAATCCGATGGGGTTTTCTATTTGGCGTTTGACCTCCATTACTTTGAGCAGGGGATGATCGAACAGTCTTTCCAGCTGTCCTTCGATCACATAATAAAGTTTCCAGAAAGTGTAGCTTTTGACCAGATTAGCGTAATCGGTAGCGATCTCAAAATCCGGATCATCTTCCAGGAAAAGATCCGCGATATTGGAATAATGCACGATTTTATCCAGTTCCGGTGATTGGATGCCGGCTTCTTTGCAAAGTTCGTAGCAGAGCAGACTGGCGGATTTTTCCGTGGAGTGGATCAGTTGTGTATGTGTAGGACGGTCAGTAGTTTGATGATGATCAATGACGACCCAGCTAGGCTTATCCATCCGCTTTTCAAATGTCAGATCGCAGACCCATGCCGTGTGCTCTAACAGCTGCCGTTTGCTCCATGCTTCATTGTTCCAGGCTTGGAGTTCGCAATCAATGCCATGAAGCTGGCGGGCCAGTTTTCTCAATAGAAGTCCTGAGACGAAACCGTCCAGGTCGCTTTCGTGTGTCAAAATAATTTCCGGTTCAGGTAAAAAGACCATCACGTGGAAAAGAGTAGCAGAGAAACGCCGAATCAGCAACTAGCAAACAGGAATGATCTCATTTATGAGAGCTGCACCCAGAGTGTTTTCAAGTATGCTTTTTCTTCCGAACTTGCCGGAAAATCAATAGGTTGAGTCGCGAAGTAAGAACGCAGTACTCGCCGGCCGCCTTGATTCAATGTTTGAAGGAGTGTTTTTTCAAATATTCGGGGTGGAAGTGTGGCGCAGTTGGTGGATATCAGCATGAATCCATTCGGCTTAACTAATTCGGCCCATTCCCGGCTCAGACGGGGCAGATCGCGATCTGCTTTAAAAGTTCCGCTTTCTTTAGAACGGGAGAATGTAGGGGGATCCAGTATAACGAGGTCAAAAAGGCGGCCTTTATTCTTTAACCTCTTTCTCCAGGTGAAAACATCTCCATAAATAAAGTCATGTTCCGAGGGATCTATTCCGTTCAGGCGCATGTTCTCTTTGCCCCATTCCAGATATTTTCGTGAAAGATCCAGGCTGGTCGTATGGAATCCGGCCTGTGCCCCGCAAACAGAAAAAGCGCAGGTGTAAGCAAAGGCATTCAACAGCTCAGGCGGTTCATCCATAGAGGATATTGCCCCGCAAAGTGGAAAGTCCGCGCTGACAGAGCGGTTCAGGATCCGTGCTCTGTTTTCGCGCTGATCCAGAAAAATACCGAAAGAATATCCCTCTGAAAAAGAAAGTTTATATTTGATCCCGTTTTCCTGTATCTCAAAATCGGCGGCTTGTTCCTGAGTCTTTTGACTGGAATATATAAGCTGTGCTGAACTCTCTTGTAATGGATTTTTTCCGGGTTGTTTTAAAAGTGTTTTCTGCCAGATAGAAGTGGCTCTTGACTCGGATGAAACAGCCTTCGCGAGGTGTTGGATATGTGAAAGCTGCTGAGATTTGGATACAGGTTCCGCTGTGCTGACCAGAAGACGATCTGCCAGTTTATCCATATACACGCTGGGGAATCCGTCACTGCTGCCGTGAAAGACCCGGTACGCGTTGGTTTGAGCATCAGAGGCAAGAAAAGCGTTTCGCGTCTGGACGGCTCTTTTGGCGATGCCCAGTGCGCTCTCTGTGGAAAACGGAGCCGGCACTTTGAAACAAAGCGGTTTTTTAGTAGCGGGATGAGTCAATTCCAGCTGATAGGCGTGAAGACATAATCCTCCGCCGAAAGACGTTCCCCCGTATAATTCATCCCCCAGGATGGGGAAACCTTTCCAGGCGGCATGAATGCGGATCTGATGAGTTCGGCCTGTAAGGGGATGAGCCTCCAGAAGGATACAATGACGGCCTTTTTCTACGATTTTAAAATGGGTTTCGGCAAAGTCGGGAATGCGGTGTGCCCCGGAAGCAGACGAAGCTGATTTCACCTCGCGCACACGATAGCTGCCGCCGTCGCGTATGATCTGACAGCGTACAATAAAACTGTCGTGTTCCATCCGGGAAAAAGTATCCAGCCTGTCCGTCAGCAGCAGATACGTTTTTTTGACTTTCCGTTTCGCGAATTGATTTGTAAGAGACTGATTGGCTAAAGCCGTTTTCCCAAAAACAAGGATGCCCGAAGTCTCTTTATCCAGCCGGTGGAGCGTGGAGAGAGCGGCGCGTCCCGGTGTTTTGCGAAACCAGTCATAGATACCATCAGTCGTATAGGGATCGGGACGATGCGTATTGATTCCTGGAGGTTTATTGACAATAAGCAAATGCTCATCTTCAAACAGAACACAATTTTCCATGAATATATCGATGCTTAGCGGTAGGAGCTGGCGAAACTGTACAAAAACATGATCAGCATGATCCCGATCAGTGCGATCCCCAGAGTAATGATCACATTACGCAAGACTTTCATCTGCTGGGCATACGCATCGGATTCATCTCTTTGCATTTGAAGCAGATCGTCATAACGATGTTCTCCCATGGCCTGCTCAATTTTTTCTTCATCAAAAATTTGTATAAAACACCAGGGGAGATATTCTTCGCCGTCCGGAAAATGGGGACGCTTTTTGAGTACTTCTTCATTTGCGAGACGAAAACCTTCTCTTCTCCAGAAACTTGCGGTTTCCTGTGTCCAGATCTTGCTGGCACCCAGACTGCGCGCCAGAGTCTTGAAACGTGGCCATAGCATATCTCTGTACAGATCTTCGTTCGCGGGATCTCCAAAAACTTCACTGTGCAGCATGACCGCTGATTCCTGGGAATGCAGGCCGATCGCGGCTAAGATCCTTTTGGTGAGGGGATCTTCAACGATGTGGAATTCTGTCAGCCGTTTTTCAAAGACATCGGCCGGCAAATGTGCATCCATCCACAATGTGATCAATTGTGGCAAGTCATCTACTGTAGCTCGACGAGTTATCAGCTTATCATCCTGCATGTCAGCCTTGCTGAGGAACAGTCTATCCTTAACACTCACAAGAGGCAATCATCTTTTTTATCTCGAAATCGTCATTAGTGATTTCAATTTTATCAAAACATATTCAAAATCAATATGTTATGAGATACACGGAACTCCCGCGTCTCCGAGACGACCGACCCGTGCGTCTCCTTTGTAAAGTCCTGAAAGG
>JAEEGK010012184.1_pt1 | contig 19582 bp, 9 predicted proteins | sample 8958771 | NCBI WGS metagenome assembly JAEEGK01 (sample SAMN16246547, study PRJNA631951) | gut metagenome | biome: gut microbiome; feature: rumen; material: SC-attached | host: Bos | place: Iran: Karaj | collected 2018-10
TAAAAAAAAAAGATAAAGAAAAAGAAGAATTAATAAAAGCAAAAGATAAAGAAAAAAATGATGCTTTAAAATTAAAAGATAAAGAAAAGGATGATTTAATTAAAAAACATGAAAAAATAATTCATGATAAGGAAAAAGAAAAAGAAATTTTAATTACTGAGAAAGAAACTCTTATAAAAAAAAATGAATCACTTATTAAAGAAAAAGATAATGAAAAAGATAATCTTTTAATTGAAAAAGAAAAATTATTAAAAGAAAAAGATGAAATAATAAAAGGAAAAGATTTAGAAAAAGATAATTTAATAAAAGAAAATGAAAAATTATTAAAACAAAAAGATGATTTAATCAAACAAAAAGATTTAGAAATAGAAAACTTAAAAAAATTAAAAAATCAAGAACAAGATACTTTATTAAAAAATAAAGATAAAGAAAAAACAGATGCCTTAAAAGCAAAAGATAAAGAAAAAGAAGATTTAATAAAAAAATATGAAAAATTATTACAAGATAAAGAAAAAGAGAAACTAGTTTTAAAAACAGAAAAAGAAACAATAATGAAAAATCATGAAAAATTATTAAAAGAAAAAGATAATGAAAAAGATAAATTAATAAAAGAAAAAGAAGGTTTAATAAAAGAAAAAGATGCTTTAATAAAAGAAAAAGAAAAAGAAAAACAAACATTAGTAAAAGAAAGAGAAAAATTCTTAAAAGAAAAACAAGATATAATAAAACAAAAAGACAAAGAAAAAGCAGATTTAATAAAACAAAAAGATAAGGAAAAAGCAGATGCATTAAAGGCAAAAGATAAAGAAAAAACTGATGCCTTAAAAGCAAAAGATAAAGAAAAAGAAGATTTAATAAAACAACATGAACAAAATTTAAAAGATAAAGATAAAGAAAAAGAAAATTTATTATTAGAAAAGGAAACATTAAAAAAAAAAGAATGAAGAATTATTAAAAGGAAATGATAGTGAAAAAGAAAATTTAATTCAATTACAGAATAAATTAATAAAAGAAAAAGAAACTTTAATAAAAGAAAAAGAAACATTAATAAAAGAAAAAGATAAAGAAAAAGATAATTTAAAAAAAGAAAAAGAGAAATTTACAAAAGAAAAATCTGATTTATTAAAACAAAAAGATAAAGAAAAAGCAGATTTAATTAAACAAAAAGATAAAGAAAAAACTGATGCCTTAAAAGCAAAAGATAAAGAAAAAGAGAAATTAATAAAAGAAAAAGAAACATTATTAAAAGAAAAAATAACAATTGAAAAAGAGAAAGAAAAAGAAAAGAAAGAAAGAGAAAATATAAAACCAACATTTAAAAATTTAAAAAATACAAAACCAATGGTTTATGAAATTTTAAATCAACCAAAGAAAAAAGAAGAAAGTTCATTTAAATCAATTAAACCAACTTTATCTTTCAAATATGAAATTAAAAAGAAACCAACAATAAAAGAAGAACCAAAAACTTCATTTAAATCAATTAAACCAAGTAAATCAATAAAATATGAAATAAAAAATAAACCACAAGTTAAAAAAGTAGAAAAAAAAGAAATTCCTAAATTTAAAAATTTAAAAACAAGTAAACCAATTAAATTAGATCTTATTAATAAAAAAGCAAAAGAAAGTTCATTTAAAAAATTAGAATCAAGTCAACCTTTAAAATATGAAATATTAGGAAAAAAGAAACCAGATATTAAAAAACAAATTGTTAAAACAAAACCTGAAATTGTTCAATTTTTAGTTAAAAGTAAAAGTGAAAAGAAAAAACCTAATGTTATTCAAAAGAAAGTTAATAATGTTAATATTTTAACCAAACAAAAAATTAGTAAAAAGCCAACTTTAACTAAAGAAAAAGCAAATGATATTCAATTAAAATATAATATTAAAGCATTTGATGATAAAACATTTAAACAAGAAAAAAAAGATAAAATTCAATTTTTATCTCCTGCAAAAAAAATAAAAATGCCAAATAAAATAGTAAAAAATAAAGATCAACAATTAGAAATAAAAGGTAAAAATAAAATTTTTGATAAAACTGAAAAATCAAATCCTGAAAATTTACAATTACTTTCTCCATTAAAAAAAAAAGAATTACCTGAAAAAAGAATTTCAAAATCAAAGCAAGAAACAATTGAATTATTATCTCCAATAAAGAAAAAAAATATTAATTTAGAAGAAATAGAACCAACAAATCTTGAAATAAAAGCAAAAGAAAGAATAATTGAAAAAACTCAGCCTTATAATTTAGAATTATTAAAAAATAAAAAAGAAATTAATTTATTAAAAGATTATCCTTCTTCTTTTGAAATAAATAAAACTGAAAAACCAGAAATTCCATTACAAAAAATAAATAAAGATTCATTTCATTTAAAAGGAACAAATGAAGATGAAGAACAATATGAAATTGAAGATAAATATAATAAAAGTATTGGAAAGAATAAATATATTTTAAGAAGTGGAAAATCAAGTAAACCAATTTATAATGAAAATGATATGGATAATATTAAGAAAGATTCAAATTCAAAAATGTATCAAATGTTGTTATTAAATTTAAGTCAATTACTTAAAAATAAGTATCAAAATTATCAAAGAGACTTTTTAAATAGATTAAAAGATAATCTATTTAAAATAAATATGAAAGAAGAAGAAATAAAAAGACAAAAAGAAATTGAAGAAGAAAAAGAAAAAAATTTAATATTAATAAAAAATAAAACAAATTTAGAAGATCAAAAAGAGAAATCAAAAATATTTACTACAACACAAAATTCACTTGAGTATAATGCAGAAGAAACTCCAAAATTAAGAATAAAAAAGAGAAATCTTCAATCACTTTCATCAGAAAATTATTCAGATAATTATATAAATGTTTTATTAGATTATTTAAAAAAAAGAATAGCATTACAAAATTGGTATAATAAAATGATGGCTTTAAAATATTCAAAAAGAGTAAGAATCAGAGGAAGAAAAATTGGAGAAGGAATAAAAAGACATATAATTATTGATGAATCTCAGAAAAAAAGAGGTAATTTTAAAACAAATTTATTAAGATTTCCATTTGAACAAATTAGACGTGAAGCAAAGAGAAGAATTTTAATTAAAGCTCTTTTAAATATTCAAAATTTAAAATATCCTTCTTTAGAATATGGCTTTTTGAAATTAAAAAGATATTCACAAGTTAAATATCAAGTTATGAATGCTTATGCAACTTTAATTCAAAGATTTTATCGTTTTTATGTTCAATATATTAAAACTAAAAAAGTTGGAATTGCAATTATTGAAAATGAAGAAAATACTGTTATTGAAACTGTTCAATATAGAAGAAGAATACAAAGAAATTATGAAAATTTATATGAATTGTTTTGTTATTTGTATAAGAAGATTTTGATAAGATATATACTACAAATTCTTTATGTTAAAAATCAAGATTATTAAAATATATAATTTTTTATTTTTTTTTGGAAACTTTTTAATAATTTAACTATTTAACTTGAAATTCTTTATATTTTTTAATTTTTTTGGTTTTGTTTATTTAAAAAAAAAATTAAATATTTAAATTATTTATTATTTAGTTATTTATAGTTGTTTTAATTGAAAGTGAATTCATTCTTTTTTCTCTTGCTCTTTTAAATCTTTCATATTTTTCTTCTTCTTCTAAATCCCTTTTTTTCCCTTTTAAATATTCATTAATTAATGAATTTTCATCAACTTTTTTTTGTTCTTCTATTAACATAATTTCATTTTGTAAATTTTTTTCTTCAATAAATCTTTCACCTTCTAAATTTAAAGCAGTAATATAAATATCTTGTACTCTTAATAAATCTTGTGAACTTTTATTTTTTTCAATTTCATATTTTTGTCTTTTTTCATTAATTTGATTTTTTAAATTATCATTATCTAATATTGCAAAATGTTTTAATAATGTAATATTTCTAATAATATTAGATGCATATTTCATTGATAAATTTTTTCTTTCATCAATTGAAGGAGGTTTTAAATTTAGTTTAAGTATTTGAGATATTTTTCTTTTATTTATATTAAAATATTGTTCTGTTATAGGATGAAGTGAATCTTTTAAAGCATACATTTGAATTATTTTTATTGTAATATCATTCATTTTATTATTAAAATTAGGCATTTTTGATATTCTTTCATAATCTTTTTGTGAATAAATTAATTTAGTTAATTTTAATAATTTTTCTTTTAATTCTTCAATCGATAAATAAATTGGATAATCTTCAGGTTCAATATTATTATTATTATTTTGAGGAGGTAATTTATATATTTTTAATTTATTATCTTCTTCTGAAATATCTCTATTAATTGGAAAAAATCCTTGTTCAATTCCTGGTGTCTTATTTATTAAATTATTATCTTTTTTTTCTTTTGACAAATTTTTCCTATGTGATAATTTATCTTTACTATTATCTAATTTTCTTTGAGATAAAGTATTTTTATTTGTTAATTTTGATTTTTGTTCTTGTATATAACTTATTGTAAGTGAATGTTTTGTATTTGAAATATCATTATTTATACTATTATCATCTATTTTTTTTTTAATAAATGAGTCATTATTTTGTACACTTTTTGATTGTTGATTTAAATCTAAATCTTCAGTAGTATTTGTTGTATCATTATTTTGATTCTTTAATAATGAATATAAATCAAGAAATATAGATAAAAGATATTTTACTGAATCTTCATCTTTTGATAATATTATTCCATATGGATCAATATGAACTAAACTTATATCTAATATATTTGTTAATGTTTTTAATATAATTTTTAAATTATTTATTTTATTTGTTGTATCTTTTTCAGGTTTTATTGAAATGTTTTCTTTTAAAATGGATTGAAATATTTCAATGTATATTTTATCACTAAATAAATTTTAAAAAATTATTTTTATATTTACTTATATAAATCCCCTTTCTTAATTGTTATTTTATCATGATATAAATATTTATTTAATTCTTTTATCATTTCTGTTAAAGTTGGATTTAAATTTTTATTGTTTTCATTTAATTCTTCATTTAAATTATTATTCTCAATTTTACTATTATTATCCATAATCAATTTAATTTTTTTATTTAAAAATAATGAATTATAAAAAAATTTTTACTATTCCATAAAATTAATTTTCTAAAAAAATATGAGAGAAGAGCCAGAAGAATATATAAATTATATTAAAATAGATCCAGAAATTAGAACAAATGTAATATTATCAAAAATTACTTCATATTTAAAAACTTTTAAACCCTTTATTGATTATTTAGATGAACCTAATAAAAATGAATTAGATAAAATATTATATAAATTATCAGAAAAAATAACATATTTAGAATTAAAAAAAGGTTCTACAATAAAACAAGTTGGAGAAGAAGATTTTAATTTTTATATTTTATTAAAAGGAAAAGTTGCAAAATTATCAATAAAATATAATAAAAAATTTTTAACAATTAAAGAATATTTAAATTATCTTATAAAATTACAAATGTTACAAGAGACTTTTTTATTAAATGAAACTATAAATAAAAATAAAAATATATATAACATATCAAATAATGACCCATTATCCCATTGTAAAAATTTACAAACTTTTAAATTGGAAGATAATTTGTTATCACTTAAACAATTAATAAAAGGAAGTCAATGGTATCATTATTATGATATAAATGATTATTTAGAATTAATAAACCAAAAAAAAAATTTAAAATCATCTGAAAATAAGATTTTTAAAGAATCAGAATATTCTTTTATTATTCCAGAATATGTTTTTAATACATTTATCAATACTGGTTATTATATTAATACTTTAACAGAACCAAAACATGTAAAAGAATTATATTGTTATATTACAGTAAAAAGAAGTAAATTTGCTTGTTTAGAGAAATATAAAATAAATAACATTGATTATTATAAATCAATTCATAGTAAACAAAAAGATTATTTAGAAAATTTATTTAAAGAATTATATATTTTTCAAAATATAGATATTACATTTATTATGAATAATTTTTCTTCTTTTTTTGAATATAAAGTAATAAGAAAAGGTGATATAATTATTAAACAAGATTCACCACATTATGGAGTTTATTTAATTAAAAATGGGTTATTTAATGTTAATACTAAAAGAGCCATTAGTGAAATTGATAATTTAATACATAAATTAAAACATTGTACAGATAATTTTAAAAATTATGTTTCAGAATTTAAATCTAAAGGTGAAGATTTTTTTAATTGTAATTTTAAAAAAGATCTTTTGATTAATCCAATTTTAGGTTCTTCAGAATTTATTTCTTTATCAAATAAAGAAAAAGAAATATTTTTAACTACAATTGAGAAAAATGAAATTATAGGATTTAATGAATTTTATGATTATAAAAATGGAAATTATTTATTTTCAGTAGAATGTATTTCAAAAGAAGCAGAAATTTTTTTTGTTCCAAATACAATAGTAACTTCATTATTAAATTCATATGATATAATTAATAATAAAATTGCCATTAGAGTTGAACAAAGAGCAAAATTTTTCATTAATTCTTTATTAAGACAAAAAAAACAATTTGAAAGAGAAACAGGAGAATTAATCAAACAAACAATATCTAAAACTCCAAATAAACAATTAAGAATATTTTCAGGAATATATAAATCAAATAATAATTTAATTAACAAAACAAATTTATTTAATAAATCTAGTATTCAAACACAATATAGTAGTGATTTACTTATTACAAACAAAAAATTAAAAGATAGAATGGAAGAAATAACTTCAAATTATTCTATTCAAAATTCTCATTTTGATGATAGTAATGAAAAAAATAATTGTAATATTCAAATTAAAAGAATCTATTATAATAATAAAATGAATAATACAGGTTTTACATTTAATATAACTAATAATAAAATGAATAATACAAATTTTAAATTTAATATAACTAATAAAAAAATGAATAAAACTGGTTCTAAATTTAATTTACATAAAAATAAAACTTTAAGATTAAAACCACCTAAAATAATTAAAAATGATAAAAACAAAAATCAAGATAAAAATTTAGTTATTTGTCCTTCTGATAAAAAAATAAATTATAATAAAAAACGTCTATTAATTACTTCATACTCATTTTATAAAAATGCTTCTATTAGTCCTTTTAAATATAAATAAATTAATTGTTTTTTAAATAAGTAATATTTTTATATAAATGTTTAATTTAATATAAAAATTATTATTTTTATATTTAAACATTATTAAATAAAATTTATTAAAAAAAAAATTAAGGAAATATTAAAAAATTATTTAACTATCACCTTTCATTACTTTTTGTATTCTATTAATTAATTTTTTGTCGATATTCTTATAACTATTTTTTAAACTTTTATTTTCTCTTTCATTAAAAGCACTATAAAAAGAATTATTATTTTTATTATCATGTGAAGAAAAACTATCATTACCTTTATTAGGTTCAGTCATAATACTAATATTATTATTATTTTTTTTATTGGGATCAATTTTAATATCATTTTTAATATTATTATTCTGATTATTAAAATTATTATTATAATTGGGGAAATTATAATTCTTATTATTATTGTAATTCCCAATATTTAAATTCTCAAAATTATCATTAATATTTTTAAAACTATCAAAATCCATATTAGAATTACTAATTTCACTATTAAATAAAGGATTATTATTTAAATTATGTGTTTTACTTTTTAATTCCATTGTTAAATTATCTACAGTCTGCATTGCTTCAGCTAATTTTTGTCTAAGAACATCATCAGTATTATCATATATATTATTACTAATATTAACAGTATTATAATTATTTGAACTACCATTATTATTATTATAAATTGAACTTACTAAATTCAAATTACTTCTATTTATATTATTATTATTATTAATATCATTTTCAAATTTTAAAATGATATCTAATTGACCCATTATTTTTCCATCTTCATCTATTAAATTATAAAAATCTTCACATTCATTTACTTCATTTAAAAATGGAAATATTTTATGAGGATAAATTTCAGCTCTTCCTATAAATATTGAATTATTTTCATCTTCTAGTGAAAATACTGATATTAATATTGGTAATGAATTTAATTTATTTAAATAATCATCTGCATTTATTTTTATTTCTAATTCTTCATTAAAGTTTGGTTGTGATGAATTCATTATTATTTCACTTTTATAATTTTTGTCATCAAATTCTAAAATAAAATAACAATTTGGTCTTTCATTTAATTCACTATTTGGTTTTATTATATTATGACCACTTAAAATTGAAATATACATTACTTTTGTTTGAGGTAATAAATTATTATTTTCATTTTCTGTTAATAATAATTGATTATTATTATCTGTTAAATTTTGTTCATCTTCATTAATTCTCATATTTAAAATGTAATTTCTATTTAAAATATATAAATAATCAAATAAAAACATACAAAATGCAATTGAGTCAAAATAATTTTGCTTATTTGATTGATTATTTACATTTATAGAGATTTTTTCATTCAAATCATTTAAGTAATTTAATATATTCATATCATCATTATCATAATTAATTATATGACTATTTAAATAATATTCAAAAATGTTTTGTTCATTTTCAATTTTTTCATTTTGATAATAACCATATAAATCATAATTTAATTTAGTAACAAGAGAAAATAATTTTTTTAAATTATCTAAATTTATTCCTCCTTTAATGTCAATTAAATCAATTATATTATCATTAATAAAAGAAAACATATTAATATTATTAAAATCAAAAATTTTTTGAATATATTCAATATTATTATTTTTTTCATCATCACTAACTATAATATTTCTTAAAATATTTTCAGAAAAATCTTTTCTAAAAAGCATTTGATAATATTCACTATAATCAATATTTTCATTTGAATTAGGAACATTATATAATTTAAATATTCCAATATTAACTTCAATTTTTGCATTTTTATACATATTATTTTTAACATCAATTAAATTAATAACATTATTACCACTATATAAAATATTTTCACTAAAAAAAGGTGAAATAATTAATTTATGTAAATCAATATAAAAACTTCCAATTGTATTAACAGAGTCATTTTGAAATACTTTTATTTCTAAAACACTTTCAAAAAATTGATTATATAAATCAAAAGGTATTTTTTTACTGAAATTTAAATTCATTTCAATCATTTCTGTATAATTTAATAAGATTAAATTATTATTAGAACCAATTGAAAAAATTTCATTAACATCATTTGAAAATTTAGGAGATATTTTTTTAATTTTATTTCCTAATTTAAAAACTAAATAAAAACTATTATTAGAAGTACTTAAATAATTTCCAGTATGAGAAGAAATTTCATAATAAAATTTAGAAAAATCAATAACAAATAAGAATTTACCATTTAAATAAAGTGAAGGATCGAAATTATAAATAGACTTATTATATTTCTTATATAATGAAGAAAGATTAGTTTTTAATTTATTATCTTCAATCTCAAAATTAGCATTTTCTAATGAAATTTCCAAATTTAAAGTACCTAAACTTCCAGAATCATTTCCAATTTGTTTAATTTGAATTGATTGAAGTGAATTATCAGCAGAAGATAAAATTTCATTTAAATTAAAAATACCTTTTCCAATAATATTCTTATGATTATTTAAATCAGATAAATCAATATTATTTATATCAATATCATTTTCATTTTCATTTTCATCTTTTTTATCAATTAATGTATCTTTGGCACTTATTTTATAAACCATATAAATTAAACCATTTCTACATTTAAAATAATCAATTATATCTTGATCAATCTCTAATTTATAAATTAAAATTTCATTAAAATCACCATTTATTACATTTCTTTTTTTAGATGTTGTTCTTTTTCCTAAACTTTGTTCCATTTTTGGTATACTTCCGAAAGGAGAAATAATAAAAAAGAAACTTAAACTTTTTCGATAATATTCTTCAAATAAATTATTAGATATGAAATTTTTAATATAGAATTTTAAAATACATTTCTTTGGTATTTTCCTATTAAAAATAGTTTCTTTTTCTAAATATATTGAAGAAATTGAACTTCCTAAATTTTCATTTCCATTTAAAACAGGTTCATTATAATATTCAACATTGAATTTTATTTTTCCAATAATACATTTATTTCTTTGTATTTTTTCAGTACCATAAATAAAAGTCATTTTCTCAGAATTATTATTTTTATTGTCTTTAATTAAATAATAAAATTCTTCAACAGGAACAGAAATTTTACCAATAATAACAGGAATATTATTATTATTAGTATCATTATATGCAATTTCAATTAAAAAATCATCTAAATAATCTTTTATCTTTTCAGAAATTGGTAAAATTATTGAATGTGTACTTTTCATATCAACATCAATTGAAGATGAATCAATTGAAAAAGAACTAAATGTAAATATTTCACTTCTAATTGGTTTTTGATCTGAAAAAAATTGATATCTTAAATAACAATTTGGTAATTTTGATAAAATTTGACAATTTAATATTTTATCAATATATAATGTAAATATATGTTTTTTTAAAGGTGAATGAATATTTTGAACATTTGATTGACTTGATATTAAAGAATTGGGAATGTTTTTATTTTGTGATGATGTTAATTCATTTATTGGTGTTTGATTTATTATTTTTGGTTTACTAGCTTTTTTTTTTATTTTGGAATCACTTTTTTTTTCTGGTTTCTCTTCTAATATTTTCTTTGTTGTTGTATTTTCACTTTTACTAAAATCTGGTTTTTTTTCTATTTCCTTTTCTATTTTTTTTGATTTTTTTTTCTCAATTTTTTTCTTTTCTTCATTTTCTTTATGAATTTTTTTAGATTTTTTTTTCTCAATATTTTTTTTTTCTTCTTTTATAATATTTTCATCTTTTTTTTCTTCAAATTTCCTATCATCAAAATTATTTCCAGAATCAAACATATCAAATTTTTTATTATCAATCTTAGGTGAAAGTTCTTTATTTTCACTTTTTGAAAAATCAGGAACTTCATTTTTTTTTTGTTGATGAGTAGTTTGAACATCAATACTAATATTAATAGATTGAGGAAAATCTTTTTTTTGATTAGGATTAATAGAATTATTAGTATCAATAAGATTATTATGAAAAGTTTGAGGAGGATTAATAGTAAAATTATCTTCATCTTTTATTTGATTACTTTGAAAACCATTTTTAAATGCTCCTGTTTCTTTTTCTTCATCTTCTTTAAAATCAGGAACTAAAAAAGGATTCAAAATATTATTTTTATCTTGATCAAAATTAGAACTATTTGTTTTTTTAAATGTATCTAATGGAAGTTGTAATTTATTTTCTAAATCTTCTACTTTTTTATTATTATTTTCCATTATTTGATCAACATCAATATTTGATGCTTTACTTTTTGATTTATTTGATATACTTTCATTTTTATCATTTTTTATTTCTTGAGGTTCTTTTTCTTTTTCTTTTTCCTCATCTTCTTCTTCTTCTTCTTCTTCTTTTTCTTCATTTTCGTTTTCTTCTTCTTCATTTTCTTCTTCTTCATTTTCATTTTGAGTTTGACTTTTTGATGGTTCTTTTTCACTTTTTTTTCTCATATAAGCATTTTTAATTTCAAAATTATTTCCAGATGTAATTCTAAAAGGATCTAATGAAATACTATCTTTAGATTTATTTAATGATTTTGATTTATTAATAGATTTATTATCAGATTTATTAATTGATTTATTTTGAATATTACTATTACTTCTATTTGGTATTAAATTTTTACTTTTACTATTATCAACACTTTGACTATCTCTAATCAAAATTTCTTTATTTATTATTTCTTTAATACTATTTCTTGGTGTATCATCTTTTTTTATTTTTTCTAAAAAACGACTCATTTGTAAAGGAGTACCAATCCCCATCATAATATTTAAAAATATTGTACCAACATCAGGTATATATTCATATAATTCAACAGGGAAAAAATCATCATAAATAATATATGGAAAGTTATTTAAATATAATTGATTTACTGTTATTGTATCTTCATCTATTTTCATTGCATCTAATACATTTCTTAATTCTAATTTTACTACTCCTATTATTTCATCATCTTCATTTTTATTCCATAATTCAATTAAGAAAATTCCATTATCTAATAATTCTGCATTTTCTGGATTTAAAACAAATGGCATTTGTTGGAAATATTTAAAATTTGGACATGTATTATTCCACATAATGTCTGTTGTTGTTGATATTGATTTTGGAAATATTTTATGCATTATGAAATAATTTCTCTTTTGAGGAATTATTGGTATTCCATTTGGATTATTTGAACTACTTGATATTATATTATTATTTGATAGTGAATTTGGATTGTTTAAATTTTGAATATTTACATTATTATTTGAAGATGTATTTGTATTTGTTATTTTTAATTCATTTATTTTTAAAAATAGAATTAAAATATCATCATATAAATCTGTTTTTAATTCTATGTTTTTACCTTCAACATTTGAAAAATTATTTATGTTATTTCCTATTACATATTCTTTCATTTCTGTATTATTTATATTACTTGTTATATTATTTTGACTAAGATTTACATTTATATCATTTTGGTTTTTTATATTTTTTTCTACTAATTTTTCATTCTCTTTTGTTAATGCACATGTTAAATTTAATGTAGCTATATTTTTTTTTTCTACTTCTTCTTTTTTATTAGAAGGAGAATTTTTTCTTTTTCTACCATTTTGTTTCTTTTTTTCTTTTTCTTTAACTTCAGTAATAATATTAATATTTCCTTTAAATTTAAGTTCTTCACCAAAGAAAATTTGACTAAAATTCAAACTTCCATAACCTAAAATAATGTCTTCAGTATTAGTAACTTTTTTCTTTTTTGCTCCATTACTATCACTAGGTAATTTTTTCTTTAGAACAATTTTATGAACAAAAAAAACAATATTAGATTTACTTAAAATAGGAAATAATTCTTGATTCATATTTAATTTATGAATACTTAATTGTTTTATAGGATAAACATCTTTTTTTAATTTAATATCATCTTTCTTTTTTTTACTTCTATCAATATAAATTTTAAAATTATCATATAAAATATTATCTTCTTGATTTTTATTAACTGGAATTCTTCCTTCAATATAAACAATATCATTTTCTTCAATTAAAGGACTTTCAATTCCATAAATATCTTTTATAAAACTTAAATCTTCAATTTTAATTTGTAAAGTATTATATTTTTTTAAATCAAGAGGTCCATTTTGAATATTTGAATTTTCAATATATGAATTTGAAATTGAGTCTTTTTCTTCATTTCCTCCATTTATTGAATATTCTGCTAAAACTGCTTTTTCTTTTGTATCATATGAATTATCTTTTTTTACATCTAAAATTAAATAACTGTCGTTTACTCCTTCTACTGGTTTTGTTGCTTCATTTATTACATTTTGTAATTTTAATGCTCTTGAATATAGTGTTTCTATTTTTGATTTGTTATCATTCATTTTTGTTTTTTTTTATATTTTTAAATTTATTATTTGGATTATAAAGAACAAATTATGTTTATGATTAATTTTTTTTTATTTTTTTATTTAAAATTTTATTTGTTTATATTTATTTTTAATTAAAGAAAATAAAATATTTTAGATTTTTTTTAAATTAAAAATAAGGTTTTTCCCATAAAAATTAAAAAAAAAAAGAAATTAAATAATAAAAGAAATAAAAGAAAAGAAAAAATATTTATTTAAGTTTACTTCTAAGTGAACTTTTGGAATCAGGAAAAAGCATTTGATTATATTTCTTATCAATTTCCTTATTATAATCACAATTCACAACATCTAAAAAAATAAAAAAAATATAAAATTACCTTTTAAACTATTTTGTGATAATTGCATAGCTTGTAAATTCAAAGCAGAAATTCCTCTTAAAACCATTTGATCTAACATTAATTTAACTTGAATTTTTTTTCTATTTTCATGTTTTAATTTATCTTCAGCTTGTTTAATTAAATTTAACATTGCTTCTCTTTGATTATTTAAATTATTTTCTAATTTTTGAACTTCTCCTCCAGAAGAATTTTTAGTCTTTTCTTCATATTCATCATTTTTTCTAAAAATTGAATCATTTTTTAAAACTTTAAAAATTTTTTTTATTTTATTTTCTTGTAATATTTTTCCAATGTAAGCAGCACGATTTCTTAATTCTTTTTCTTTTAATAAATTTTGATAAATTCCATTAAATGCTTTTCTTTTTAATAAAACTTCATTTTTTAAAATTTTTGAATTTAATATTACTTCTTTTCTTTTACCTCTTATTTCAGTTATATTTTTTTCTTTATCTTCTATTTTTGCTATGTCATCATGTAATCCTTTTTGTTGGGTTTCTTGTACTAAAAGTTCTTCATTTACTTTATTGTTTAATTCATCAAAATATTCTTTCATTCCTTTTGATATTAATTCTTTTAGTTTTTCTAAATATTCATTACTGTTTGTTTTTATAAATGTTTTGTAGTCTCCTCCTATTTTTTTTTGAAGGATTTCTACGTCTTTTTCGGAGCTATCATTTAACATTTTTATATTTTATATTTTTTATTTTTTTTAATTTAATGGTTTTTTTAATTTTTTTTGAAGTATTTTTATATTTTTGTTATTTTGTATATTTTTGTTAATATTTAGATTACTTTTAATTATATGATTATTTATTATTTTTATTTAGATATTGTCTTTATTTTTTTTTAAAATTTTAAATTAAAATTTCAAAAATAGAAGAAAATAAATAAATAAAATTAAAGAAGATTAGTATATTCATTTTCAAAATCAACTTTATTAATTGCATTTTTCAAATTATCAATTAAATAATAACTATATCTAAAAGAATCATCTTTATCTAAACCAGAAATATTTAATTCGTTATTTCTTTGAGGATTATAAGTCATATAACTTGTATTAACATTAACTTGAGGACTCTTATTAAATTGATTATTATTTACAATGTTACTCATATTTAATCTTTGATTAATTAAATTATTATTATTATTATTATCAATTGTAGTATTATGTGTTTTCAATCTTGATAATGATTCTTTATAAACATTTTCTCTTTTTTTTAAGTTCATAATTTCATTTTTTAATAATTTAATTTCATTATTATATTTTTGTTTTAAATTATCTATTTCTCCATTTTTATTTTCTAAATCTTTATATATTTGTTGATTATCTCCTTTTTTTTGTTGCAAATCATTAAGTGCATTATTATATGCCATTTCAAATTTTTGACATAATCTATTTAAATTTTCTACTTTTAGTTCTAATTCTTTTCCATAATTTGAAATACTTTTAATATTTGTATCTGATTGTACTAATTTTCCTTTTAATTCTTCATTTGTTCTATCTAATTCTTCTATTTTATCATTTTTATCTTCTAATTCTTTTTCTAAATTATAACATTCATTTTTAATTGTATCAAAGTTAATTTGAAATTGAGATAATTCAATTATTTTTTCATTTAATGTATTAATTTCAGATTTTATTTTAATATTTTCATTTTTTAATTTTTCATTTTCTTGTCTTAAAATATTATATTTAGAATTAACTTCATTTAACTGTTCATTTAAATTTGATATTTCTTTATTATCAAAAGTACTTTTTTCATTAAATGAATTTAATAATTTTTTATATTCTAATTGTAACTTATTATAAGACTCTGATAAAGGATTATATTTTGATTTTAATTCATTTAATTTTTTTGTTTTTTTTTCTAAAGCAGATTGACTAAGTTGATTATTACTTATATAAGATTCAAATTTTAAAGTTGACATTTGTGCTAAATGTTGAAATTCTGCAATTATTTGATTCTTTTCTTTAATTATTTCATTTAATCTATTTACTTCATTACTTAATTGAATATTATCTGATATTGCACTTTCTAATTCATTAACTCTATTATTTAATTCATCTATTGTTTGTTGTTGAGACATTATTTTTAATTGTTGATTTTTATTTACATTTTCATAATTTGATATTGTATTTTTTAAACTTGAGATTAAACTTTGGTTATCCATTTAATAATATTATATTTTTAAATTTTAAATTAATTTTAATTAAAAAAAATATATTTAGAAATGAATGAAGTATGAAATAATAATTTTTACTTCATTATTTTTAATATTTTAACTAAATAATATTCTTTCTTAAACAAATATAATTAATAATCTTAAAATTTAATATTTATAAAAATTACATATTTTTCTTCCAATTTAAAAATTCATATTTATTATAGTCCTACAATTAGGACATTCTCTTTTTCTTTGAAACCACATTTCTAAACATTTAGAATGAAAATAGTGTTTACAAGGAGTCATAATATATTTTTTTTTTTCAAAATTCAAACTTCTTTCACTAAATTCAAATAAAGATATAAATTTATCTTTCCAATTTGTTTTTTTTTCATTAATATTATTATTATCTTTTAATATTTGTACATGTTCATTCTGATCTAAAGTAATAAAATCATTTAAGAATAATTTCATATTTGGATTATTTTCATTTTCCTCATCAAAGAGAGGATTTAAACAAATAACACATTCAATATTATTTGCATTTGAATTTAAATTCATAATTTCTTCTTTATTTTTATAAAATTCAAACTTTCTTTTTTTATATTTTTCAGGAAGGAAAAATCGACTTCCTTTAATACTTTGATAATATAAAATATAAATTTGAATTAACATTAGAAAAATAATAAAAATAGAAAAAGGATAATCTGGAGAAATTAAAAAGAAATTATTTTTATTTATCCTAAAATAACAAGGAATAAATAATCTATAAATTGAAATTAATATAATATATGACCAAGGCAATGAAATTCTATTATTATAATAAATATTAAATAAAATTTGAGGAGTCCAAGTTAATAATATTCCAAATATAATAAAGGATTTATCAAACAAAAATTTAGTTACGAAAAATAAAGAAAAAAACATTCCTAAATAAAACATAAAATATAATCTAATTAATTTTTTTCTTACAATAATAGGATCAGTTAATTCATTTTGATATTTTATTCTCCAAATAAAATATAAAAATTGTAAATCAGTTATAGAAAAATTTATAAAGAAAGTTATAGTAGGAAAAACAAATTGATGTAAATAATTTGGATAATTTAAAGTTAAAAAAAAATGACATAAACAACCATAAGAATTCCAAATTATATTTTCATAAATAGTTAATAAAGAAATTCCATTTGCAAATCCTTCAGAATCTTTTAATTTATATTGAATTATACTTGTATTAAATGCCATTAATAAACATATTATTATTGTTAATAGTGAGTAAAAATTTACATTTTGTTTTTCTATTTCAGAATTTTTAATTTTTATATTTAATGTAATATCATATTCTAATTCATTATTACATTTTGCTCTTAATGTTCCTTGAATATTATTTTTATAATTAATATTTTCATTTTTTGTTAAATTTAATAAAATATATGATTTACATTTTGAATATAATTTTTTTCTTTCAAAAACTTCACCAATTTCTATTTGTGATTCATATTCTCCTTCAAATAAAATAAAATTGTTATTAAATAAATTAGTTTCATTAATTTTTACATTTTTAATAGGAATCTCATTATAAAACGCAATCCAATTATCAATATAAGAACCTTGAGTTAATCTAATAATAAGGTTTAAATTATCTGGAAATATATTTCTATTTGTTGATAGTTGTAAATATATTGAACCATTTGAGTTTAAAAACTTTTTATTATTCCATTTACCTTCATAATTTATATAACTTAAATTTTGAATGAATTCATTTTTAAATACCTTTTCTTCTTCATTTTTATATTCTTTTTGTTTTGATAAAAGAGTTCTTTTATATAAGGAGGATTCAAAGAAATTACTAAGAAGGAAAATTTGTTTTATTTCATTTGATATATAATTTTCTTTTTGATTTTTATCAAAATATGAAATTATTAAAAGAGCTAAAATAAATATAAATACTACTATTGAAATTGGAAGGAATAATGTTTTAATTATTTTTCTAAAATCTAAATTATTATTTTCTATTGGATTGAGTAAAGATAATTCATCATGATCTGGTATAATTAGCATATTTTTTTTATTTTATCTAAAAAAATTACTTTTTATTTCGAATTAATTAAAAAATTATATTGTTATTTATAAATTTTATTATTGACTATTATATTAATTAATTATAAATTCTAAAAAAGTAATTATATAAAATATCTCAAATTATAAAATATTTTATATAATATTTCAAAATTATATAATAATTTTCATTTTAATATTTTTTTATTATTTGATAATTTTAAAAAAAAATTATTTAATATTAAAAATAATTTTTTAATACGTGTTTATCGTCTTAATTAAAATAAAAAAAACATTATAATTTAATGACTTTAATATTGTTCTTAAATAATAGTATTTTATTTTAATTAATTTTTTAAATAGTATTTCTTTTAATAGAAATTATTTAAATGTTAAATAATTTTCTAGCAGTAATTATAGATGAATCCAAATTAGCTATATTTAAAAAAATTTCAAATATATTATTTATCTTAGGAATATTATCAATCATTGGATTACCCCTTTTAGGAAAAAAATTATATATAGTAGAAAAACAATTATTAAATGCTGAATTGATAAACTCCCTTGATTATAATAAATTTATAGATTATCAATATAAATATTTCACAATGTCAGAAGAAGAAAAATTAAATGATTCAATATATAAATTTTGTGATGGATTTATTTTTCAACCAAAATCAACTCCTTATAATAAAATTAATTCAAGAATATTTCATTCACAAAGAGGGGAAAAAATAAAGTTTATAATGATTAATTTAATTTATGACCAAAATCTTAACAATTTTATAATTTTAAAAAAAGCAAATTCTATTTTTTATAGTTTGTTCAGTTTTTTATCTGATTATAATTTTACTCAATGGTTATCAAAAGATATTCAAATTAATTATATCACTTCAGAATTTTTTTATGATAATCCAAATGAATCTTATGAAAAATTAACTAATGGAAAATATAATAAATTAATAAGTAAAGGAATGACTATTGATGGTATTTTGAATATTGATTTAAATGAATTTAATATTGAAAATATTGAAAAAATCTTAATTAAATTTAATGGAATTAATAGTGAATTAGTTGATATGGATTATGTAACAATGTTTATCAATTCTTTGAAATTTAATTATAAAAAAAATGGAATATTTTTAACTAAAAATTATATGTTATCAGATAAAATAAAAGAAATTTTAAAATTAATTTTTGATAATATTGGAATATTATTCAAAAATTTTATTAAAATAAAAACATATTCTAAAAATATGATATATTTAATAGAAAATATTTTTGAAAATTATTTTTTGATTAATGATAAAATAAATACTAATCATTTTTTTATAAGTAATAATTATAATTCAATTCTATTTAAAATAAAATCAAATAATAATGAAAATAATTCAATTATTAATTAAAAAAAAATAAATAATTATTATTTAATTACAAATTT